>Ga0247609_10000264_pt1 | contig 75928 bp, 61 predicted proteins | sample 172DNAGHGlowgp2_FD_193487 | JGI IMG/M metagenome (GOLD analysis project Ga0247609, IMG submission 193487) | Sheep rumen microbial communities from Palmerston North, Manawatu-Wanganui, New Zealand - 1728 DNA GHGlow gp2 | ecosystem: Host-associated > Mammals > Digestive system > Stomach > Rumen ...
TCAGTTATACAACTGGACTTACAATATGGAACAGGAAGCAAAAAACAACTGGGATTCCTCAAAAGGAGAGAATCCCTATCTTCCTATGCCCGAAATGATACTTATGACCTATCAGTTACCAGAAGCCTGCACACAGATAGCATTAAAGGGTGAACAGGACGAGTTTGACCTTAATGAATTCTTCCGTGCGGAGATCCCCGAAGGAAAAGATGCAAAAGATGCCGTATTCGTTCATAAGAATGAAGTCCAGAGATGGCTTGACATCATAAGGGGAAAGGCTGAAATTTCAAATGAGATTGAAAAGAGCATGGGTGCAACAAAGCCCGTCCTTCCCTATTTTGATACAAGCCTTGAAAAAATGATAAACCACACCCTCTGGTATATGCACTCCATAGCAAGCTGTTATGCCATGAAGAACCTTCTTAATGAATCACAGAACTCTTTTTATAAGGATTATGAGGTAATAGTAGCAGCAGGCAGTTCGGCAGGCAGCGGTGAAAAGGCTCTTATTCCCGTCAGGGAGGCTATGAAGAACCCTCTCACCACGAAAACCATAACGATAACCTGCGGGAAACTCACGACTGGCATCACGGTAAGACCTTGGTCTGCAATATTCATGCTTACGAGCATAAGTACGCCAGAGGCATATTTCCAGTCTTCATTCCGTGTACAGAGTGCATGGACTGTCAAATCCGATGTGGCAGATGTACCCGATGAGATAATAAAGCCCAAATGCTATATATTTGATTTTGCACCCAACAGGGCTTTAAGGCAGTTATCGGAATATGCCTGTTCGCTCAATCCCGACATCACATCAAGTGATGAGGAAAAGGTGGCAGAGTTCATTAAATTCCTTCCCGTACTTGCCTTTGACGGCACGGGAATGTATCCCATAAATGCAGTCCAGATACTTGATTATGTGGCATCTGGAACTACCGCAACGCTCCTTGCAAAGAAGTGGGATTCGGCACTCCTTGTCAATGTGGCGAATGAAATGATACAGAAGATAATTGACGACAAGGAAGCCTATGATGCGATAATGCAGATAGAAGGTTTCCGTAATATGAACTCCGATATCTTTGAAACTATAATAAACCGCTCAAAAGAGATCAAGGAGACAAAAAGCAAAGGTGATACCAATAGCGATGCGGAAAATAAGAAGGATAAGAAAGAGATAACCGAAAAGGAAAAAGAGATAAAATCCAAACGGAAGATGATACAGGAATGTCTCCGCAAGTTTGCGACAAGGATACCTCTTTTTATGTACCTTACAGATGAAAGAGAGATATGCCTTAAAGATGTCATAACAAAGGTTGAACCCGCACTCTTTAAGAAGGTCACTGGTATCAAGGTAAGTGAGTTTGACAGACTTGTAGAGATAGGCGTATTCAATTCATCGGCAATGAACGAGGCGGTAGCAGCATTCAGAAGATATGAGGAAAGCAGTCTTTCGTACACTGGAATAGACAAACATTATGGTGAAAAAGTCGGTCTGTGGGATGTTTCCGTAAGAACAGACGAATTACAATCCCTGTAACCGAAGAAAACAAAGGAGAAAACATATGCCGAGACAAAAGAAAGAAGGACATTTCTTCAACTGCTACATCAGACAGGAACTCTGGGAGGAACTTGACAGATTCTCCCAAGAGAGCCATATGCCTAAAACAACGATAGTGGAAGATGCCCTTGACGAATATTTTAAGAAGAAAAAGAACACAACTTCCGACAAGGAAGATAATGATAAAGGAGGTAAATAATGCCAACAAGACAAGAAAACATCAAAAGATTTGAAAACCTTATGAAGAAGGTTAAGAGAGAAGGAATAAATGACCTTATGGATTATATCCGTAAGGACACCGATTTCTATGAAGCACCTTCTTCAAGCATGTTCCACCTTTCCTGTGAGGGCGGTCTTTTACAGCACAGCCTTAATGTTTATGACTGCCTTATCGCAAAGAAGAACAATCCCGTATGGAAAGGGGTATTTGAGACCGTTTCGGAAGAAAGCCTTATCATAATAGCCCTTATGCACGATTTATGTAAGGTCAATTTCTATACGAAGAGTACGAAGAACCAGAAGACATATGATCCCGAAAAAGTGAAAGCAGCACAGGGCTGGCAGATAAAACACGACAATATGGGTGATTTCATCTGGAAAACAGTTCTTAAATACGATGTAGATGATAAAGAGCCGTTAGGACATGCCGAAAAGTCGGTCATTATGCTTTCCAAGTTCATCCGTCTTACAGATGAAGAGATATATGCTATAAGGTGGCATATGGGATATACGGAGCCGAAAGAACTCTATAAGAGCATCGGAAACGCTTATGAAAAATACCCCATAGCCCTTGCCTTCCATGAGGCAGACCTTGAAGCATCTTCTTTTATTGAGGGAACAGATAAAAACAAAAGAGATATTTCTTCCCTGCCTTTCAATAATGCATTAAAGAGCGGAAAGAAAGAAAATATTGATGCAGACGGGCAGTTGTCCTTTCTGTAAAAATACTTAAGGATAAGGAAAACCTTATCCTGTAAATCCCTACTTAAATGTAATTTTGAGGTTTCGGAACCCTATGATTTTACACTACTCGTAGGGCATCTTCATCCTTCAAAACAATCAATTGTTGTTTTGGAATCCTATGATTTTACACTACTCGTAGGGAATCGGCAGGTCTGTTTGACAGATAGGCAAATTTTGGAATCATATGATTTTACATTACTTGTAGGGTAACAATTAACCTTGCAAATAAGATAAAAATACTTTGATAAATTCCAAATTATACAAGACAAAGTAATTCAAATATGATATAATTGTACTATAAATATAAATCCCTACTTAATGTAGATTTGAGGGTTTGAAACCTTACAAAATTACAAGGTTCGTAGGGTAAGGATAACAATAAGAGCAGTTTGAAACCTTACGAATTTACAAGATCCGTAGAGGAAAGATAGACAACTACTTCGACAAAAAGCAGTTTAGTGGTAGAAAGTGAAGAGGCATGAGAACATATCAATGGTGGCGAAAACAGAAAAAGAGAGTGCAGAAGAAATATACCTTGTTTTTGGGGCGATATTTATCCCCCAAAGAAAAAAAGGAATGGTATAACAAGTGGATAGGCAGAAAGTGAGAATTAAGGAATGATATACACTGGGAAAAGAGCATACGACCCGTTGACGGATACTTACAGCACAGGATATTGGATAAAGGATAGTCAAGGATATTGGTATCCTGTATGGAGTAACTTGGAAAAGAATGTAAAAGCGGAAAGTGAGGAATGAGTATGTCGGATGTGGAAATGGTAATTAAGATACCAGAGGAACTAAAAAATAAAATAGATAGCGCAAATGATGATAACTACAGAACTTATATATGGTGGTTTGAAACGACATTATACCGTGCAATCAAAGAAGGCGCAATCCTTCCAAAAGGTCATGGGCGGTTGAAAGACATTGACTGGATTGATGATAACTGCCCGTATTATTACTCAGATGAAGATGCAAGATTATGCTACTCAGTAAATGATGTCAATGAAGCACCAACAGTCATTGACGCAGATACAGAAAGGGGAAAACAATGAGTATTTTTATTAAGGGTATTGATATACCAAAATGTTGCGATGAGTGCGTGCTTAAATACGATATTAAATGTAAGTGTTATATTGGCTATCATCATCAGGATACAAGCAGGGCAAGTAAATGTCCTATTGTTGAAGTTCAAACTCCACATGGAAATTTAATTGATGCAAAAGAATACGAAAATGATATTCGTAAGCATTACTTTGACAACAGTACAGTAATCAGATGTACTGAAATAGCACTTAATAATGCGGCTCCTGTAATAGAAGCAGAAAGTGAGAAATGAGTATGGCAGATGTTGAGTTAGTTATCAAGATACCTGAAGAAATAAGAACCTCACTAAAATGGGGAGTAATAAGTGATGAACTAATACACACAGTATGTAATGCAATCTGGAACGGCACACCGCTTCCGAAAAGATTAGAGGTGCTTGATAAGATAAGAGCCGAGATAGAACAAGATGCATTTAAGGGTGTGGATGGTTGGAAATATATATTTGTTAATAGAGTTAATCAGATTATTGACAAGTACAAGGCAGAAAGTGAGGACACATGACATTTCATGTAATAGATACAAAAACAGGCAAAGAGCCGACAAGCCGTGTGATAGATAACATCGCAAAGAAAGGCGGTCTAATGATAATGGACATAGATCAATTTTTTGTAGGTGAGGACGGTTCTTTGATATTAGTAGATGATTGTGGAAACATGACCTATTGCGATGTTGAAAGATTTAAAGTGGTGGCAGAAAATGACGAATAGAGAATGACTCTAATAGAAACAGATAAAGAATAAAATTTACAAGGCTCGCAAAAAGCAAAATATAAATCCCTACTTAAAGTAGATTTGAAGGTTCGGAATCTTACGGATTTACAAGGGTTGTAGGGTGAGAGGACATCTTGAAACAGCATTCAGAGGGTTCGGAACCTTACGGATTTACAAGAATCGTAGGGAGATTATCCTGATAAGGCATGTAAAACATAGATTTGGAACCTTACAGATTTACAGGATTCGCAGGGGCAGTTGTCACCTGTAACAAAGGAGTAAAAATGGCATATTATTATATCAACATACAGAATGATCTCATTAAAAGATTTAAGATCACGATTGATGAAAATTCAAAATGCTATGGCAGGACACATGCCCACATAAGAGAAAGAAAAATCTGTAAATGGTTTCAGAAGAATTCATTTCCCGCAACTTTTGAACTTGCCCACGAGATAGGGCATATTATGACAAATAGCTCCAAGATGAGAAGATGTGAAGAGGAATATTCAGCAAGCAAGTGGGCGATTGAGACACTGATAAATGATTATGGTCTTGAGATAGCCGAAAAGACCTTAAAAGATTATCAGGAATATATCAACGAAGAATACGACAGAGGCATAAGAAGGGGTGGTGGCCTTCCAGATATAAGTTCATTTGACTTATACAAAGTCGTAAAAGGACAGACAGGTGAAGGAAATTAAACCAACAACAGAGAAGAGGGAACTGATATTCCTTCTGTTCGTAACAAATGCCCTTGCAATGCTGCTTGAACTTGTTGCGGCAAGGATACTTTCACCTTATTTCGGTTCAAGCAATTTCGTCTGGACTATTATCATCAGCATAATGCTCTTATCCAACACGGCAGGCAATCTTATCGGTGGGAGATTATCGGATAAGAAAGACCTTACGAAAGTAACAGGAATGATAATGTGTTCCGTTACCATAAGTTCATTCCTTATAGCACACATCAACGGCAATATGCTGAATTCCCTGCAATCTGGAAAGACAGAAGCCATCTTCACCGTGATTCTCCTTACAATACCCTGTATTATGATAGGTGCATTAAGCCCTGTTATAAATAAAGCATACCTTTCTTCCGATGAGGATATGGGAAAGAAATCTGGCTTCATCTATGCGGTGATAACGGCAGGTTCCCTTATAGGAACCCTTTTAGGAGGGTTGTGGCTTATTCCTAACTTCGGTTGCAGAAATATCCTGTACGGAACGGTCATATTCCTTTCCATACTGCTTGCAGAAGGCTCTGTAACGCACAGAAATGCCCATTTGGGGCTTTTAGGCATATTACTTATAGTCTTTACCATAATGAGCATTAAAACCTCTGAAAACGCATCTACTGGTGTTATATATGAAGACACGGATGAGGGATATGTAAGAATATATACTGCCGAATACGAAGGTGAGAAAATAAGGGTATTTGATGTTTCGGGAGCTTTTGAGAGCGGATGTTACCTTGATGAAGAAAAGAGGAATGAACTCGTATTTCCTTACCTTAAAGGTTACAATGTGATCCTTGACCGAAAAGAAGATGCCAGAACATATTGCATGATAGGCGGTGCGGGATATTCCTATCCGAGATACCTTATAAGCCATTACAAAGACAAGACTATTGATACTGTCGAGATTGACAAAGGTGTCACAAGGGTGGCAAGGAAGTATTTCTTCCTTGATGATTTCCTTGCCGAATATGGCACGGAAAGGTTTGGTATCTACAACGAAGACGGGAGACTGTTCCTTTCACGGAAAGAGAAGAGATATGATGTCATACTTAATGATGCTTTTTCGGGCAAGATACCAGCAAGGACACTTGCCTCCGTGGAAGCGGTAAATATAATACATTCATCACTTAATGAAGGTGGCATATATGCAGCAAACCTCGTGAATTATGGAAATATATTTTTTAATTCGGAGATAAAGACCGTAAGGTCGGTATTCCGTTATATCTGGCTCATTCCCATAAATGAAAAACAGTATATCCTTATCGCAAGTGATACAGATTATGGATTTAATGATAAAGATATCAATGTGGAGGATGGCATCATCTTAACAGATGACTATTGTCCAGTTGAATAGGATGGTAAAGCACTTTTTCCAGTGTTAAGGTTGGAAATATCAAAAATTGATGAGGACTGTTATCATAGATTGACTTATACGCACGAAGGGTGTATAATAAACGCAGTTATATGCCAATATGTGTATAGAAAGGAAGTGCATTATGAAGCAGAGAATCAACATTTCACTTGATATGGAAATTGCTAAAAAATTAAGGAATCTTGCTGAAAGCTCGCACCGCAATGTGTCACAATGGATTACAGATAAGGTGATTGAAGCAGATAAGGAAGAACCAAAGCAGGAGAAGCCTGAAAAGAAGGAGAAGTGATTGTATGAGATATATCCTTATGCACAAAGCGACTGAAGTCGCAGAGCTTACGATAGATGAAACTCATGGTGGTATCTCGTCTATTGACAAGATTATGAATCCTGAGCATTTTCCTGTTGGGGTTTACAATGCAAGAAGAGGCAGAGCTGACAGGAAGGAGTTAAACGATTGGTGGAAAGGTCGTTCAATTCCTGCGAGTAGAAACGGGCTTGCTGAAACTCTTGAAAAAATCGGTGAGAATGACATTATGACAGTCGTTCTGAAGGGTTACGGACTTAGCTTATCAGACCATTATTGGGTAAAGCCTGAAGGTGCTGATATTCAGTGGGAGCAGGTGAACTTCTTCGATAACGACTTTTCAGAAGATATGGGTGATCTTTTGTTCGGAGCTGAAGTACCAGAAAGAATAAATTTCCATTCGCCTGATAATACTTCTGACGGTTGGTTGAAGAAGCGTTGGAAAACCTCAAACGGAGAGAGGCTTCTTATCAAAGGCGGCAGCAATCCTTTTCAGCAAGAGCCTTTCAATGAGGTCATTGCATCAGACCTGATGCGTGAGCTTGGAGTGAACTGTGTCCGCTATGATGTTATATGGCAGGATGGCTATCCGTATTCTGTGTGCGGTAACTTCGTTACAAAGGATACAGAACTTATTTCGGCACATCGCTTTATGCGGATAAAGAAAAAACCGAATCACGAGAACACTTATCAGCACTTTGTATCCTGCTGTAAGGAAGCAGGACTTGATGCCGTACTTTTCTTAGATCAGATGCTCACAGTCGATTATATAATCGCCAACGAGGACAGGCACTTCAACAATTTCGGTTTACTCCGAAATCCTGATACTTTGGAATTTGTTGGATTCGCACCAATATACGACAGTGGCACTTCCCTGTGCTATAACAGGAACGCTATGCAGTTTAATCACTATGAATCAAAGCCGTTCTATACAGACAGGGAAAAACAGCTATCGCTTGTCACTTCGCTAAAATGGTTTTCTCCTAAAAAAGCGGAGAAAGCTCTGGGGAAGATAGGTGATATTCTGTCGGAGTCTGTGGAACACGGTTTTATAGCCGATGGACGGGTAAAACAGCTATGTTCATTTGCGGAGCAGAAACTTGAAGATATTTGCAAATTGGGAAAACTGAAAGAGTCCGAAGTGACGAGAGAAGGAAAGTAGCCCATGACAAGTGTGAAGGCTGAATATGAAGTCGAGAGAATCAGAAGATTTAACACCAAGATGCTGTTCTGGTGCTAAGGTTAAAGTATATACTTAACAAAAGGAGGAAATCTGATATGTCCCTTGTTGAAGAAAAGAAGAAACTGCTTGCTTATATCCCGAAGGAGTTCAAACCTTATGTTGCAGACATCTATGAAGGCGAAAAGGAATGGAATGAAACCACAAAGCGGTGGAATACCGAACTTGTGGTGGAATGGGAAAATGGAGGGGTGTCTTATTTTGCCAGCAAAACATATGCAAGGGAATGTCTCAAGGAAACTTATCTTATAGATGATGTACGAAACAATAAACTGGTGAAGGCTGGCAAGGAAGACAGGGATGACAGGTAGACATCCAGACAGTCCGTTTATTAAACATACTGATAAGGACAGTATATAAAAATGGATGTAGGTAAGACCGAAAGAAAACTTATGGACAGGATAGGAAAAGAAGAGATGCATAAGATATTCTCTTTTCCCTGCTGTGAGATCGATCCTTCTTTTCTGGGCTTTATGGAGAACTACGAAGACCTTGAGGAAAAGATACCGAAGGATTTTACCATAATTGATGTAGGGTGCTATCTGGGGCTTCAGGCAGAGTATTTTACAGAACATAAGGCTTATATCGGTATAGAGCCGATATGGGACTACAGTGAATTTTCTGGGCTTGGAATGGAAGTGAACATAAAAGACTTCTTCCACACAACACCGAACAGTACATATATGCAGGATACCGTTGCCTCATTCATTGAAAAATGGGAGGAATATGCCGAAAGGTTTCTTCTCGATAAGGAAAAGGTTTTTGTGATCTGTTCGGCTGTCCCCTCAAATGAGACTGATGATATAGAAAAATTCTTCCCTTATGTAAGGATAGCATATCCAGAAAGGAAGACTATCGAAAGATTTCCCTCTATGGAAAGAGATAAGAAAATTCCAATGTCAGAAAGACAGCTATAGCATTTTTATGAAAGGCTAAAAAAGAATATATGAAGACAAATATCGTAAACAGACTGAAAAAACTGGGCTTTAATGTAAATGAAGAGGATTATGAGTTCCTTGATAAGACACCCGAGCTGCACTCGCCCATACTTATAGGGCTTGGCGGGAGTATCGCTTATGGGACAAACCTTCCGACAAGTGATGTAGATTTACGGGGTATAGCACTTCATGATAAAAAGGATATACTGCTTGGCAGCGGTTTTGAGCAGATAGTGAATGAAAAGACAGATACGACCATATATTCCCTTAAGAAAGTAATGGGACTGCTTGCAAACTGCAATCCCAATGTGATAGAACTGATGGGATTAAAACCTGAACATTACCTGTATCTTTCTCCAGAAGGGAAAGCTCTTCTTGATGATAAAGATATGTTCCTGTCGAACAGATGTGTAAACACATTCATGGGATATGCCAACCAGCAGATGTACCGTCTGCAACAGAAGACGCTTGCATCGTTATCGGAAAAGGAACTGAATACCCATATAACAAAAACAATAAACGGTATGAAGGATACACTTGCTGAAAGATATGATGTAAGGGGTATAGATATCCATATGAAAGACGATAAGATAGTCTGCGACCTGAACATAAAAGATTATCCTGCTGAACATCTGTCAGGAATACTCAGTGAGATAAACAATGTCATAAGGGCTTATAATAAGCGTTCTGTAAGGAATGATAAGGCATTTGAACACGGCAAGATAGCAAAACATTCCATGCATCTGTTAAGACTTTATATGATGTGTGAGGATTTATTGCTGTACGGAGAGATAAACACTTACAGACAGAAGGAACATTCCTTGCTTATGGATATAAGAAACGGCAAGTATCTCGGAGAAGATGGAAAACCCGTAAAAGAGTTCTTTGATATGGTAAGGGACTATGAGGACAGGCTTGATAAGGCAAAAGAGAAATCGGTACTGCCAGATAAACCTGACTTTAAAAGGATTGATGGATTTCTTATGGAGATAAATGAGAAGGTTCTGATGCCTAAAAGAACAAAAACAAGGGAAAGAGATTAGTTTGCGACCGATCCGAAGAGAATGCAGTTGATGAACCGCAAAATTAAATGTATGCCGATGACTACCCAGAAGTAATATCTGGTAGGTTATCGGCTTTTCTTTACTGAATTTTCAGCAGAAGAGTTGTATGAATCTATCGGAAAAATACTGATTTTTCCGATAGATATACATTTTTACAAGAAGTAGTGGTTTTTATGCTTAATATACATATATATCTACAATATGTAGTATGTCTAAAAAAGAAATTTCCGTAAAAACCGTAGATATATCTCGGGTTTTTTACAAAAAATCAGTAGATATATGTTACATTTGAATTTCCTTCAATCATTTCCAGTAAACGACATATCGGCAAAGGTATGTCGGTTTTTTCTTGTTCCCAAGTCTCCAAAGTTTTACTCGATATTCCGAGATATTCTGAAAAGTTTTTCTGACTCATTTTTATCTTTTTTCTGACTTGTTTCAATTTTTCAGAAGAATATTTCGGTATCTGATTATAAGAATATATTTCATTACCTTTTATGAAGGCGTTTTTCAGGAAAGCAACTCCAGCATCAATATCAGACAAACTGTGTGCATCAAATCCTATGACAATCTGACTTCCATATGGAAGATTTTCCCAGAATTGTTTATAATATACATTTTTCCTTATCGAAGAAAGATTTTTCTCTAAACACACATTTGATTTTAATGCTATGCACTTGATTGTATCGGCAATTTTTTCCTTATCATCATCCCACGAATTATTGTAGCGAAAAATCCTGTCGGGATGAGCGAGATAATTAAAATATCCACTTTCCAATCCTTCACAGATAGCATCACCCAAATATTTGTATTCATCACTTTTGTCTTTCAGTGAAAAGGTATATTGCCCATCAGACATTTCTGCCATGTGCTGTCCGAGCAACAGAAAATCTATTCTGTTATCACTTTTGAGCTTTTTGTAATAACCATCTTTCTCGTATTTTTTAAAATATTCTGTTTCCAATCCTATATATATCCTAATAAAATCTTTGTATTTTTCTTTTAATGATAGCAAATTTTCAATATAGTCATCAAGCATGGTATATTTCATTCTGGCACCAAATGCATCATCAGGGAAAGGACAATGATCTGAAAAATAAATTTTTTTGGCATTGTGGCTTATAGCTATTTTTACACACTCTTCGTCTGTCATATCTGGTGCATGCCCACATCTGAAGGTGTGTACATGAAAAATACTGTTTACTTTCATCTATCAATCCCTCTCTTTAAGGAACTTTGAAGAATTTTGATTTTTTCTTTTATAAACTGTTTTTCATAATCATCATACACTTTATTCCAATGTTCGACATTTACTATCTTTCTCAATATTTCGGAAGGGTTGTTTTTATTCGTGTTACTATCATATAAAATATTTCTGTCTCGATCTATTATAGAAATACGCTCAAAGCATTTTTGGTCATAAATAATGCCAAGATTCTCCGAAACATTGTTTACGATAAAATTAAAGGTATCAATAGGTACGATCCTCGGCTTCAACCCCGCATTCTTTTGTTGCTGTGCCCTCTTAATCGTGCTTTTCCAAGAAATTTCAGCATCACAACCTACAACAACTAATTCGGTATAATACCCTTTTTGCTTTAGTTCAATACAAGTTTTCAAAGGAGTATTAGGATTCCTTGATGTTCCTTCAATGATAAGATTGTATCCCTTGTCACTTAAATCATCTATAAGTCTTTCTACTATTGAATTAGAGAATGATTGTGTTCTTTCTGAATAATGTTCGATATCGGTTTTTATGATTTCATTTATATGAGGATGATATGCTCTGTAATCATCTCCGTTTATTCCTATGAAATTTATCAAATCCTCTTTTTCTTGATAAAATACTGATTTACCCGCACCGGGTTGTCCTCCGAGAATTACAGTACATTTTCCATTCCCTAATTCTTTTCCAATGGTTATGTCTGCTTTTATATGTTCATATATCTTTTCCCAGATTTCGTATGAATACATGCCTTCTTCAAAATGATTTAATGCCATACTTCCTCCTGATGAACTCTTTACATTGTGCAATAAGTTGATTCCATTCCTTGATTTTTTGTTCTGAATATCGTATTTTACATTCCTGATACTCTTTTGCAATTCTATAATGCAATTTTTCAAACTCGTCAGCATCATCTTCTGTTTTTAAATCACTACATTTCATAAAAACATATAATAATTGATTGAGTTTATCTGAATATATTTCTTTCTTGATTATATCCGCTTCGGTCATATCATCACCTCCTACTCTATATTATATCCTATTTTATAGGATATGTCAAACTATATATTGATTGCCTTCGATAGATATAACATAATAACAATATACTGATATTTCATAACGGAAGAACGATATTATGGTTTTGAATGTTGACCAACCCTATTTTTTAGGGTATAATATGATTATAAGACATATAAAGCGAAAGAACCCGCAAGAGAAAGGAAACCGATAATGAGTGAATTGTTTGAAGGTCTGAAAACCGCACTTGAAGAAGCAGTTGAGATTACGAAAGGCAATAAAAAAGGCAGGGTTACACACATAAAAATCACTCCATTGAATGATTTTCACAAAGATGAGATTAAAAAAATGAGGGTGGATGCTGGATACACTCAAAGCATGTTTGCGAAGTATATGGGAGTATCGAAAAAGACAGTGGAAGCATGGGAATGTGGCAACTCACACCCAAATGGTTCAGCTAAAAGATTGATGCAGATATTTATTTCAGGTAAAAACGAAGAAGTTCCTTTTGTTGAAGTAAATAGTCCTGACAAGTAAAACTACTCTTCCACTCTTCCATTCTCTTGTATCTGAATTATCGGAAATATAAAGACTTAAAATACTGATTTTTCTTTACGGAAACCTGATTTTATGATATACTGTGCTTTGCCCGAAGGAAAGAAACAGCATTTTGGGACTGTTAGCAGTCTGGAAAATAATTCATCTATTATCCCAATGCTAACGGATCTGCTAATGTGAAGCCCTGTAACAGCCCGTTACGGGAGGTTATCATATGGTATGCCATAACATATGCTTCGTTTACAAAAAGCCTCATATGTAGGAATAAGAGGCATCATATGGTGCTGTAAGGTATGGTATAGGCAATATCGGGACTGATTCCGAAGAATTAAATGGTTCGTTTCCGTATTGCTAACGAAATATATCCGTACCCGTAATTCAGTTGGATAGAATGTACGATTCCGAATCGTAATATCGCAGGTTCGAGTCCTGTCGGGTACGCTCTTCTAATAAATGTTTCTGGAACCCACTGCCTTATCCCTTGCTAATAAAAACACTGTTCTGCTAACTGCCTTTTCTGGCATTTTAACCCTTATTCAGTAACTTTATCAGCATATCGGCAATTTCTGGGTTATCCCTTATCTTTTTTATGAGGTTTTCTACATCTTCCCCATCTTTCCTTTCAGGCGGTCTTACATCTTTCAACTGTTTCCCACCATAGAAGGCATCTTCAAAACGCTGTGCATTTGTCTTGCGGTCTTCATCAAGAATATGAGCGTATATCTTTGTTATCATATCTATCTCGGCATGTCCCGTATCCCCTTGTGTCGCTTTCAGATCACCGTGATTGAGTTTCAGCTTGTAGGTGGTTGAGGAATGCCTTAATGAATGAAATACCACATTTGGAAGTTCTGCTTTCTTCTTTAATTTCTCAAAGGATTTTGCTATGCTCCTCTGGTCACAGGGTCTTCCGTTGGGGAGGCAGCATACAAGATCATATCCGTAATATTCCTCTCCGAGTATTTCCTTAAGTCTTTCCTGTTTGCCTTTCCACTCACGGAGTATATAGGCAAGGGTTTTGGGCAACCACACCTTCCTGATGCTTGAATCCGTTTTCGGTTTCTTTAAGATAAGCCTTGTTGACGGGCAAGACATTATCGGAGGAAAGATAAAATACACATTCCTTTCATCAAGGTGCTTTATGGCATTTTCAGATGCTCTCGTAAGTTCCTGACGGATATATACATAAGCATTGTCACTCATTATATCCTCTTCTGAAATATGCACATCTTTCCATGTAAGCCCTAATATCTCCCCTATTCTCATAGAACAGGCAAATGCGAGGTTCATTGCGATATACAGCTTATCATCGGTACAGGCATCAAGTGCCTTTTCTATGTCTTCCTTTGTCCATATATCCCTTTTATGATACTCTGCCTTTGGGAGAAGAGCCTGTTCAAAAGGATTTTTTGCGACAAGACCATACCTTACTGCCTGCCTGAACGCACTCTTTAAGAGTTTTACTGTCTTTTCAGCGGTACGGACAGACACATTGCAGGGTTCGGCACATTTCTTCATAGACCTTGATTTGAGCAATTTCGTCACATATATGTCTGCTGCCCTTGGGGTTATATCCTGTAACTTCATATCTCCCAGAAAGGGAAGTATGTAATTATCTATCAGGGACATATTGCTGTCATAGGTATTTACAGTCCATTTCTTTTCTCCGTACAGGGAAATATAATCCTTTATGAGTTCCCTTACGGTCTCACCGCTCGGCGCTATGAAGATGTCTTCTGACTGCTTGTATTCAATTTCCGCTTTGCGTTTCTTCGCCTCTTTTTCGTTTGGGAAGGTTTCCCATTTCTGTTTTCTTTTACCTTCTTCTTTGTATGAGTACACGACTGAATAAGTCTTTCCCCTTTTGATTATGGATGCCATTGTTATATCTCACTTTCTTTTATCCCTTTATTGAGCCATTCATCAAAGGAACTTTTAGATACCCTTATGGCATTGCCTATCCTTACACTTTTGAAGCATCCTTCCTTTATGAGCCTGTAAGCAGAGTTTTTACCTATGTCCAGAATGGACATTATGTCCTCTACCTTGTAAACTCCCTTCTCGGAAGGTTTTCCAGCCGTTTCCATATAACCTCCTTTCACGGATGGCTGATATGCGGATTATACCACATCGCACCCGTTCTGTCGTGTGATAAATTATCTCTGGTAAGGACTATTATATCAGAAAAGAATTATATTGTCGTGTATATATTGGAATCTATCAAACTATTTTTTTGAAAATGAATACAGATAACAAAAAAGCAGAAACTTTCGTCCGTTTTCTGCTTTCAAAAAAAATATTTTCCGTGATATGCCTTATGAATTATCGTTCAAACCTCTTAAACACTGAAATCAGATCAGTCTGAAACAAAAAACAGGAAGGGTCAAGCCCTTCCCGTTCTTTATATTCTTAAGGAGACAATCAGTCTTTGATAGGCTGGTCTTTTCCCTTTCCATCATTTGCGAAAGTATCTTTGATGAAGTTCGCAAGGTAAGGGATACCAATCTTTTCGGTGTTGCCTTCAAGAAGTGAAAATCTTTCAGCAGTTGTCTTTCCGTTTCTTCCCTCGGAGAAAATGATTACATTACCATCAATGCTTCCATCTTCCTTCTGGAAAATCTCCACCCTGTCGCCTTCGTGGGAACCGACACGGAGAATGTTGCCGTACTTATCCTCTTCAATCCTTGCCCATACATTGTTGACGATCTTGCCCTCGTTGTTGGGAACCTGATCCTTTGCATCAGCGATGACCTTAGCAAGTTCATTTCTGATTTCCCAGAGCCTTGCAGCACCTTCCCTGTTCTGGTCTTTGGGCTGTCTGATAGCATAATGTTCTGCAACATAGAGCATTGCGGCACGGATATCATCATTGTTGAGCATTCCGATATCCTCTGTATTGTTGAGATACATAGAAATTGTTCTCTGTACATATACGGGATTTCCGAAATTATCAACTACTGCCTGCTTGGTGTTGTAGTCAACCTTCTGGATAAGGTTTCCTTCCTTGTCGGTAAGGAGTACGGGCTGGTCATTGTCATCATATTCAAGCATTGTAGCCTTGAGCATGATTTCATCATCCTTTGTGACATAGAGTTCAACTCTTTCATCATCAAAGTTCTTCTTCTTGCTGCCGATAAGAAGATGGGACTTAACATCTTCACCATACTTCTCCTTATCCTTATCGGTAGGCTCCTGAATGATTACATAAGTATCGGACACTTCCTTGCCTTCCTTATTGGTAATCTTTACACAGTCCTTCGGAATACCCTCTGTCTCAATCTTATACTTGATATCATTTACGATATTTCTTCCCTTGCCGCCTTCCGTTACGAATGTGGAAAGGATTCCATAAGCGGATGCAAGGCTTTCAGGAATGTTTTCAGCAGTATATGTTACAAAACCGCCATTCTCATTCTTCTTGCTGAAATCGGTAACATCAATCTTCGAGAAGGAAATATCTTTTGCGAGATCTTCCCTTGCCTTCAAAGTGATAGTGATGTCACCATGCTTGATGTTAAGGGTAGGTGTGCGGTGATTATTACCATCCTTATCCTTCCAAGTGTTTGTGTAGTCAACCTGAATGGCATCGGGAAGCACTGCACTTCTGCCATCTCTGCTGGTTCTTCTTGATTCAAGGGTAGCACCCTTTTCTGCCATAGCATCAGCAATTTCCTCTGCCTTTGCCTTCAGCTTGTTGATCTGTTCTTCAATAGGGCTGTCAGGTACCAGCTCCAAAACAGTCTTAATGTACTCCTCGGTCTTTCGTGAAACGAAAACACTGCTCTTACTCATAAGAGGCTCCTTTCTGCACTTTCCGTGCCGTGAAAATATTTTTTATGATTGTTTTTTAAGGGTGTATTTTCTACTTCCCCATTTCTCAAAAACATCTTTCACTTACTATGTGTGGCACTGATTAAAATTTTATAAAAAAATAAAAATAATTTTACTTATAAGTAAAAAAATAAAAAAATATCCCATAACGGCATTTCCGTTACGGGATATCATTGTTTCGTTTTTTATTTTTCAGACATCGGACAGGCTCATTCTTTCCTGTTCAAAATATTCCCGCAGAAGTTTTTCGGCAAGCCCGTCAAAATCCTCTTCACTCATTCCCTGTGCTATATCGGAATATTCGTCATATACCCTCTGGTATATCATATTCTTGAAAACAACCCTTCCCGATACTTTCTTTATATCTTCCATAATGGAACGGGTATCGGTATCATCGTTTTCCGCAAGGAAAGATTTCATATCAAAAGGCTCGTTTTCCTCAACGGGAGTAATCTCAACCTTTTCTTCTGGCTTCTCCTCACTCTTTATATAAGCAGGGAGTTCGTATGGTTCTTCTTCATTTTCTTCTTTTTCCTTTGGAACGGAAGGAATTTCTGTTTTTTCTTCCCTTACGGCAGTTTTATCTGTTATTTTTTCATCCGTTTTGGGAATTTCTTCCGTTTTTGTTTCATTCACTGTTTCAGGGATTGTTTCCTCTTGTCTGTCTTCCGTTACGGGATTTGTATAATCTTTCCCGTCAAGCATCAGGGTAAGCATGTCCAGAGTAAGATTTTTATACTTTCCATCTTCAATATCTTTTCTTATAGTAAGGATTGTTTCTTTCTGCTTTTCCAACGGAAGAACATACAGTTTATCTACACAGAGGATATTTATGATTTCATCGTCTGCTGCATCAATCACGGACTGGTCGCAAGCAGCAAGATTGGCATATCTGTACACGGAAGTCCTTGAAAGACCGAACTTTTCCGCTATTTCCTGTGCGGTAAGTTCAAGATCCTTTCTCATATCCATATATCTGGAATATATCTCTGCATATTCGGAGGGGAGCATCCTATGCCTCTGGATATTACATTCCATTACAATTTTTTCGGCATCCTCGTCCTTTATATCCCTCACGATACAGGGAACTGTTTCATACTTTAAGTTTTCAGCGGCTTTGAAACGGTGATGCCCAGAGATTATCTGGTATCTGTCCTTATCTATCTTCCTTACGATAAGAGGTGTGGTGATGCCTATATCCTTTGCGGATGCCATTATCTCCTGAACACCCTGCTTCCTTATCTTGAAAGGCTGTTTCTTGCCTTTCTTATTGGAATAAGGAACTATCTTTTTGAGGGGAATGTCCTCGACTTCCTCACTGGACTTTCCCCAGATAGCATTATATTCAGTCGCCATAAGGGAAGACTCATTTACTTCTTTTGCCTTTTTCTCCCTTTTGAGCGCATTGAAATCTATTTTTCCCATTTTTTCTCCTTTATCTCAATCAGAGGTCTTCATTATCTTCTTCCATAATGCCGTTTATCTTTTCAAGTATCTCATCGGTGAGCATCGAGAAACCTATCTTAAAGTCACTCTTTGCATTACTTCCCATTGCGGCTTCCTCTGCCTGTGCAGGCACATTGTAGATGACTGTCTTGAATACAAGGTCTCCGTACTGTTCCCTTGCACTGTCATCAATACTGTTTGAGACATTGGTTCTTTCCTTTCTGTTAAGAAAGATGCCAAGAGTTCTCAACTGTCTGTTCGTGGACTTCTGTATTCCCCTTATCTTCTCGATCATCTTATCAAGACCATTATATGAGAATACCGTGCATCCTTCAGGAATTATCACATAGTCGCTTGCATTGAGTGCATTGGCGACAAGGAGATCCAAAAGGGTACGGCAGTCAAAAAGAATGAAATCATATTTCTTTTTGAAGAAATCCGAACAGAATATCCTGTAAAGGACATAGTTACTGTCATTGTCATTTGCCATAATGGAAGTTATCGTGGTGAGCATTTCCGAGGAGGGAATGTAATCAATCCCTTCTTCCGATGTCCTTATCGCACATGCATAATCAACATCCATTCCCGCTACTGTATTGTAGATGAGTTCAGCAACAGTGGGTTTTCCATCTTTCACATAATCAAAACTGCCACAGGCATTTCCCTGCTGGTCAAGGTCAACAACAAGTACCTTGTGTCCTCTCTGATGAAGTTCTTTTGCTACATTAACTGCGGTAGTGGTTTTGCCTACACCGCCTTTTTCATTACATATGCTGATGATTGCAGCCATTTTTTCTTTTTCCTTTCTTTTTCTTTCTATTCTTTATGTCCTTACGGACAATATCCCTTTACAGCAACCATTATACCATAAAAGAATTATAAAGTCTTGTATATATTCCAATTTATCAAACTATTTTTACTTTCTGGTTCATTTTCCTTGAAAGATTATTTCATCATATTCCTTTCATCGCTTTCATAGACGATATGAAACCTCATTCTCTGTGTTTCCTCGTGGTATTCACCATATCCGAAGTTTATCACGACAGACCAGTCATAGACCAGAAGACCTCTTTCTTCTTCTGTCTTGGTAAGGGTAGCGGTATATCCGTAATCAGTGAGTTCATACCACCATTCCCTTCCTTTTCCCTGACCTACCTTGTTCCCGTCAAATGCATCAGTCCTTCCATGCGAGTGTCCATCGTGCGGTGGTTCAAGTCCCGTATCTATACAAGTGGCAAGAACCTGTCTGTCAAGATGGTTAAGGAAATTATCGGTTTTTCCATCACTGTAAAGAGTAAACTCTGCCGTTGTATTACCCTCACCGATATGACATTCTTCACATCGTGCATATCCAGTAAGGACAGAAAGATTTACATAGTCATACATCTCATCAGTCGGGGCATCAGGTTTCACGGTAAACTTTTCTTCATCACTTTCATCTGCCTCTTTATCATAGTTCGGCAATGGTGTCGGTGTGACATCAAGCACCTCGCCTTCTTTGATATGGGAGTTATGGTTCATCTTGAAATTCGTTTCCTTCTTGTTATAGGGATTATCAAGACTGCCAGTCTTCGGCAACACCGCATAGATAAGAAGTCCCGCAAGAAGGATTATCACACCCGTTGCGATGTAAAACAGTATCCTTTTCTTTTCTTCTGGATCACGAGGATTGTTATTTGCCCCGTTTACCACATATTTACTCATCACTACTCTCCTCTTCTACCATAAATGAATTATTCGTTTCTGTCAATCACTATATTAAGCATATTTCCTATGGTGTTTCATCATGAAACACTGACAGAAATGCTAAACTATATCTTGTTAGAGTTTTAAGAAGTTTTTCCTTTTTTCTTCTCACAAGAACTTAATTTATCCTTTCAAAAATTCAATTTATACTATTTTACCTTCCTCTCGGAGTTTTAGCATCTTTTTTCTGCCATCTGAAACCTTCTTTGCAGAAAGGATTCTCTTTTCTGCTTTGTCGTAAAACCCTTCATCAAGTTCTATCCCTATGAAATTTCTTTCCGTTACGACAGATGCAAGCCCAGCAGAACCGCACCCCATACAGTTATCAAGCACCGTGTCTCCCTCATCGGAATAAGAAAGGATAAGATACTTTAAGAGTTCTATGGGCTTTTCCGTTGGGTGCATACAGTCCGAAGGATGATATTTAGGTATTTTAATCACCGATAAGGGATATTTGTCCGTGTTACCTTTCTTTGCTGGAAGGATTTTAAAATTTCCGTATGTAGTCTGTCTGTTCTCAAAGACATTGTTTTCATTTCTTCCGTGCAACGGGTTCCCTTTATGGAACTGTGGATTATATTTCGGCATCTTTTTATAAAACACCGCTATCTGTTCATGGTTCCTTAAAGGCATCCTGTTCGCATTGAGAAAGCCAGTTGACATCATCTTATCCCAGACGAGATCGTAACGGAACATCTTTCTGTTACTGCATACAAGGTCTATATAAAAACTGCCTTGTGCGAATAGAAGTATCGCAGCATCGTCAGTACATACCCTTTTGTACTGTTTCCATAATTCTTCAAGGTCAATAGGCATGTCCCAAGAGTTCTTTGTCTTTCCGTAAGGAAGATCACAGAGGACAAGGTTTACCGATTTATCGGGAATGTTGTCCATTTCTTTCAGACAGTCCCCTTTATATAATTTTACATTCATCAGCTCACACCCTTTAAGCATTCTTTCATAATATCTCTTCTTTATTTTTCCTCTCTTTTTATCGGATACAAGAGAAAGTGCCGTGTTCTGTTATTTCACAAAAATGTTTCACCATGAAACACTCGCAAAAACATTAAACTATATCTTGTTAGAGTTTTAGTAATGCACTATCTGTCTTTTCCCTCGTTTATCTTTGTAAACTCGTCCTGATATAAATCATCGGGGTGATAGATTTCAAGTTCTGCCATTCCTTCCGCAAGGAGCATACCGTTAAGCATTTTATCCTTTATCTCCGATACATTTACATCACCATCTGGCAGTTCTATCCAGACATAACGGAGAAGTCTTCCATACTTATCTTCATTATTGGTATCGGTCTGTAAGTAAACCTTTTCCACATGGGCAAGGACTTCCTTTGTGAAATCACTTGCCTCTTTACCCTCGGTAGTATTTTCCTTTCCAGTCTTTTCCAGATACTCCGTGCTCGCCACACTTTCAGGAGTATTCACACCGATAAGCCTTACCTTTGTTTCTTCACCCTCTATGTCAACCACAATGGTATCCCCGTCAACTATCCTTACAAGCCTTGCAGACTGGAAGGATACCCCATTGACCACGCACCATTCATTCATATCGGATGCAAGGGCTTTCGCCTCTTCCTTCTTGGAAATATCTGTCTTATCTACCATTTCTGAAAGGACACCGACAGACTTCTCATCTATCTTATCCTTTACATCGGATACATTGAGGGTGCAGGCAGTAAGACTTGCCACACAGAAAAATCCTATGACCGCTGCCTTAACCTTGTTGAACAATTCTTTCTTGTACATATATCCTTCTCCTTTCGGTTCACTCTTACAACAGATAGTGTTGCAATGATTAAAATTTCACGGCAAAATATGTTCGGTTTAAGATAAAAATGTACCATCATGGTACATTTGCAAAATCACTGAACTATATCTTGTTAGAGTTATGCATAGAAAACAAACATATTTTTCTTCTTTTTGGAATTTTCATAATTTTAAATATATCAAAAAAGAGTATATTTGATTATATGTTTTTTTATTTTCCATAATTCTGTTTATACCAAAATTCAGTATATTCATTTTTATGTTTTTGACTTTTCATAATTCTGATTGTATCAAAAAAGAGTACATTTGATTTTATGTTTCTTGTCATAACTCAAAGTAATGATACCCACCTTGTCAATCTCTTCGCTATGGTAAAGTATATCTCAACCGAACAGCAGACATTAAAAAGGGGCAGAACAGAAGAGATGTTTTAAAGCAGAAAATGTACCATCATGGTACATTTTTTATTTTTGGAATTTCCCCACAAAGCCTTATGATATAAGGATTCAAGGCACTGTTTAAGAATGTGCGTTTTTGCATTTTTCTCCGTTCTGGATATGGTTTGCAAAGGGTAACGAACAGCCCCAAAGAAAGTGTCCAGACTTTATTGTTAATATAATGTCCATAACGATACCTTACACATCCGTTTAGTCTCTGCTTTACTGTAATAAAGTCATTTCCTAACCAATTACCTTTTTCCTGCAACAAAGAAATAATGTTCATATCGTGACAGTTCGGAAGATGAGTTCTGAAACCAAAAATGTACCATGATGGTACATTTTGCATCTTACCAAATTCATCGCCAAGCCTTATAGCACAAGGCTTTATGGCACTTTTTGAAAATATGCGTTTTTACATTTTTGCCCGATACTGAACAAATACTTATAAGGACAGAATCCCCCTTAAAAAGTGTCCAGACTTTATTGTTAATATAACGACCACTCAATGTCCTGAATACATATCCGTTTAACAATCACTTCACTGTGGTAAAGTATCCTTCTAACCGTTTATAATGTCCCATTATGGAATATTTCAGAATATATCAGATTGACAAAAATGTACCATGATGGTACATTTTGCGTTTTTGAAAATCTCTCGCCAAGCCTTATGACATAAGGGTTCTCGGCACTTTTTGGAAATGAGCATTTTTTTCATTTTTGCATTTTCCAGAAGAAACAAAAAGAGGACTGATTTACAGCCCTCTTCGGAGTGGAAAAATAAAAGTGAATATGAATTATAGCCCTATCTGAGTATGTTTGTGTTGTTGTCGTTCTTGTAATATTTCACAACATCAAATTTCTGTCCATTCACCTTAAGGTTCTTTACCTTCTGGACAAGAGGCCATCTTCTGTGTTCCGTAAGGTTAAGTTTACGGCAGAGGTAAGGAGTTACATCACGGATGATGACGATTTCATCATCTCTGTCGTCCTGATTTATCGCAGCAATCTGGTCGATGCTCATAAGGTCAACTTCCGTAGGTGTGTATGATGTGGAAGGACCCGAATTGCTTATGGAGGTGGATTTCTGCCTTATCGTTGTCTTGCCGAGAAGTTTCTGTATTGTTTCCTTGTCCTCCTGCAAGATTGAACCGAGGAAGATTGTCGTGTCAACATTCGCCATAACGGTCTCGTGCTCGCCCTCTTTGTACATAGTCTTTAACTGACCTATATCCTGAATAACGACATGGGAACCTATGCGGTACTTACGGCTTGTGGAGAGTATCGTAAGGAAGTTAGGTATCTCACCTATGTTCTTGAACTCATCAAGAAGGAAATTGACATGTATCGGAAGGGAAGGATCACCGCCAGCATAATCATCACCAGCCCATATGACCATCTTGTCAAGGTTGTCTATCATCTTTTCAAGCGGTTCACGGAGAACGGAGAATTTGTATGATTTCTTCTTCCAGATGATGTTATAGATTTTTGTTCCGTTCACATAGTCACTCTCGATGATATTGTTGTGGGCATCAATAAAATTCTGTCTGAACTTGGCAAATTCCTCCTTGCTCATTTTGGAAAGGTTGGAACTTACAAGAATATCAAAATCCTCACCCGCATCGGTTCCGTTTTTCTCAATATACTCTTTTCTTGCCTTTACAAGAGCATCGGCAGAGAGGTTCTTATACTTATCATAATCCATTCTGTATTCTTCAAACATTTCTTCTGCCATTCTCGTGTTGGTGAGGGTTTCGTAAAACTCCCTTGCCTCTGCCTCGGTATCAAAATAATCAAATACGGGTGTCCCCGGTCTGTAACCGATATGCCACTTGCCTCTTAACTTCCTCTCACCGAGTTCGTAAAGCCTTCCGTATAACTGGGAGTAGAGCATTGCGATAAGAAAGTTATATGCCTGATGGGACTGCGGTATTCCGAGGAAGAGATAACTCTGCTGTGTGGCTATCTTGTCAATATCAATGTTCATCTCCTTATGGACATAATCCTCTCTTGTAATCATATCCACCTCTTTGGTAGAAAAAATCTGCAAGTCAACTGCCGTAGTGATGAGGATGGTATTTGCAGTCTTCTGCGGTGCGATGAGGAAGGTATCGTAATACATCTTGCACTTGTAAGGTCTGCCCGCTTTGTTCATCTTTTCAAAGAACTTGTTCATTCTTGCCGTGAGGGGCGAATCTTCATCATTGTCATCGTCTACCTTTGCCTGCTGGACAAGTTTAAGAACTGTTGAAAAGCATTTGTCCCACTGCGTACCATCATCTTCGGTAAACCTTCCATCGTGACCAAACTCGTCACTTTCAAGGACATAGTAGATAAGGGCAGTCATAAAGGCTTTTTCTGACTTGTCCCAGAAAGGATCGCCACCAGATGCCTCTTTTCCCGCTTTGGCATTTTTCATATAAAGGTCAACGAGAATGTCCACCTGTGTCTCACTTATCTCACCATTGCTGTTATATACATTCATAAGGGGATTGTAATGGTTTGACAGTGTAAAGTCCGATGCATTGAAGAGGAATACATTGTAGCCACGGGAGAGAAGATAAGGTGCAAAAGACCTGAATATATCTCCCGAAGGATCTGTTACTATCATTGAACAATTCTCCTGAAGGATATTAGGCTTTATGTACTTGAAGGTTTTACCAGTACCCGTACCACCTATCACAAGGACATTTGCTGAACGGTTCACTTTCTTGTTGTTAAGGGAAAGACCCAAGTATTCCCCATTTACCATTCCGAAGAGCATATTGTTGTCTATATACTCAACATCGGTGTTCTGTTTCTTTTTCATTTCTTTCTCCTTTCGTCCGATTGGAAATATTGTCTGCAAATCTTTTTTGTCTTCTTTCCAGAAGAGGATAGCCGTATCGTGTGATTATCTCTTTTTTGAAGAAATCATCACTTTTATTTAACAAAACTCTAACAAGATATAGTTTAGTGATTTTGCAAATGTACCATGATGGTACATTTTTGCTTGTTTCAAGAAAGATTTTTCTGCACCATATTCTTCTTGGGAGGATCGAGATATATCACCTCATCCATAAATCTCTTTTTGAAGTATCTGAAATCTTTAAGTGTTCCGAGGGTGTTTTTCCTTTTCCTTTCATAAACACTTTTCTGACGGGAACCGTGGTCGCAGATGATTTCAACCTTCGCTTTACGGAATTTTCTTTTTCTGTAAAAGTGTGTCTCAATATATCTCTCATAAATATATCTGTCAAATTCATCCTTGTCCCTTATCTTGAGGCATTCTTTCATTGCATCATCAAGGTGATGAAATTTTTCTTCACAAAGGACAGGTTCGGGAAAAGGCTTGTCCATATACATCTCTCTGTAAAGAATGAAATCCCTTTCTGTCGCCATTCGGTCATAGTACCTTGTCCTGAACACGGGTTCGTTTACCACTCTGGAAGTATATGTCCGTATCCTTCTTCCCGTATCCCTTCTGGTAAATGAAAAAGAATTGCCATTCTGTCTGATGGAAAAGGATATGTCTGTCACGGAATGTTCGTTATTCTTTATCCTTATGTTCTCTCCATAAAGCTCGCTTATCGTGACATTAAGGACTGATGCTATATCCTTTACTGTCTTATGGGAAGGATTTGTAAGAAGGTTTTCCCAGTCACTTACAGTCCTTTTGCTCACACCGAGCATTTCAGCGAAGGAATCCTGTGTATAGCCTTTTGCTCTCCTTATCTGCCGTATCATCTCACCGAGGGGATAATCTTCTTTTAACTTGTCTTTTCGGTCTTTTCTCTGCATAAACAAAAATCTCCTTTTAGATGATATATGAATTATTTTCATTTTATCATAAAAAGAAGATTATTGCAATGAAGCACTGCTTCATATTTGATGTTTTTATCCTACTTTCTTAAAAATAACTATCAGTCTGTCATCCTTTCCAGTTCTTCTGTGGCAGGTGGAGAGTGTAAGGAGTTTGTCACCCCAAGAGGCAGTGACACCCGTGTCATACACACTCCTTTCCTTAACGGTCTCAACATACTCTTCATATTGCTTTATGTCAAGTATGCCACTGTAATTGTAATACTCAAATTCCTTCGTTTCAGAATGATATACCCTTGCCTTTACAACCGCCATAAGTTCATATATACCTTCCTCGTATTCAATATTGAAATAGGCATATCTGTGTTCCTTACCATAATCTTCTTTGAGATAATACAGAAGATCACGGAAGCCAGTCCCGTCAAGCATATTATGGGCATAGATTATGTAGTTGCTGCTCTGCCTGTACATATTGTTATCATGCCCTATGACTGTTTCTGCTGAAAGGAACGGAAGACCTCTGTACTGATATTTCGTGTCAAAACCCTTATGGATATACTTCTGCGGGTCGTTGGGAGTGTACATTACTGGATAATCAATGTTCGTATCGGGTATCTTTATCCAGCCATAACAGTCCGCATTTTCGTTATGGAGTTCATCGTATTTCCTCATCCATTCGGTATATACGGGTTCGGTGTATCCCTCCACTTCGGTATAGGCATCTTCCCTTGCCCTTATTTCAGGATTGCGTTCACTTATGTCGCCCACCTCTTCAATGAGTTCGTCCAACTGCTTTTCATAGACCATTTTCCCGTGGTAATAGTCATAAACCTTATAAAAGCAGAACAATGCTCCTGATAGCAGAACAAGGAAGATGAGATAGAAGAGTATCCCCCTCTTCCTTTTGGGTTTCTTCTTTGGAATATCATCATACCCTTCGGTAAATGCATCTTTATATTCTTTATCTTTCATTTTTCGCTATTCCATTTATCTGTTTATCCAGTGGACGACTGGACTGCCTTCATGTCCCTTTATGAACTCATACCAAGCATAGCATACTGGTGAACCCTTATACCTCACAAAGTCACCATTTATCGCACAGCCTACTCTTTTACGGAATACATAGACATTTGCAAGCTGTCCCGAATCGAATAGAAAGCCTCTCTGCGAGCCTTCAAGGAACTGGAGTTTAAGGAAGAAGAGTGCCTTACTCCCTTCGTTAAGTATGCCGAGTGCATGGTCTATGAAAGGTTCGGACATCTTAAACGGAGGATTAGTTATTATATCCCCCTCCCAGATGTCGTTGTATTTGAAGAAATCCATTACCTCTCCATACCCACGGTCTATTATGTCAAATGCAGTCACATCATATCCGTGCTCGGCAAGCCTTTTTGCGAGATGCCCCATACCGCAGGCTGGTTCAAGAAGTCTGTGGTTTAGTTCTATACCACTTTCAAGAAGGGCATCTATTGCTTTCGGATCCGTAGCATAGAAATCATCCTTTTCCCTTACCCCTACTGTATGGTTGCTTGTTGAAAGGTTCTGGAAAACGGCATTCTGGTTCTCGCCTAATCTCATTCCACTACTCCGTTTGCATTGAATACATCTACATCCATATCCTTGTTCTTTCCATAATCGGTAAGGATAACCTCAACATGCTTTGCGGCAGATGAGAAATATACCTCTCTGTTGAACATGATGCCTATAAGGTAAGGTTCTTCTTTCCTTGAAATGCCCACTCCTATGATGAACTCTTCCGCATTTTCAGAAGTAATATGGACTTTTTCTTCACCATCCTTGTAATACAGCCCCGACCTATACAGGGCATCAAGAAGCAGATTTCCGAGAAGGTTTATCCAATCTCTGTTTTCTTTGGACATGTCCCAGTTGCAGTTGTAATAGATATTGCAGGCAAGGTACTGCTTTCCATCTCTTTCGGCACGGTTGACCTCTTTGCTGTCAAAATCCGCTATGAATTCAAGATTTTCAACTTTCATATCATTTCTCCTTAAAAAAACAATGGTATCATCCATTTTTGGACAATACCATTATACCACAAGTGAATTATTTTGTCTTGTATATATTCCAATCTATCAAAGAATATTTACATCTTTTTATGTCTTCTGCTACCAGAAAGTAGAATAGTAAAACCGCTTTTGCCAAATCTGTTCTACTGCAAAGTAGAATAGTAAAACCGCTTTCATCAATTCTGTTTTACTGAAAAGTAGAAAAACCTACGGACAATCTGTTTCATATTCGTCTTCATCTTCTTCAACATAGACAGAAAATGTCACCATTGCTTTCTTGACCTTCTTCTTTGGAGGTTCAATAAGGTTCTTAAATATCTCCTCAAGGCAGTTCACCACTATGGAATTTCCTGCCTGTTTGTACAACTGTGAATTTGAATTTATGGCAGCGGCTTTATCGTAATCTTCATCCGTGAAGCCGAAAAGCCTCCAGCACTCCCTCGGGGTAAGTTTCCTTATGGCATAACCGAATCTATCAGCCATATCGTTTTTTTCTGTCTTAATGACAGTAGCGGTAGTATTCGGATCCTCGCAGTTTTCGGTCTGACAGGATGCCACATCATCAAGTATCTTGTCATTATAGGGAATATATTTTTCCTCTTCAAATCTATAGATTTCAGGTGAACAAGTTAAGGTGGGAGATAAGTTTCCATCATCCTGAACCCTTGCTCTGCGGAGTTTGCTTGTAGGATAGGATAAGTCTGCCACACCACCGGGCTTACACTCTATATAACCCTTCTTCGTAGCCTGTCTGACTTTTATCCATCCCTCTTTATTCTTCTTCTGGAGTATCTTCGGCTCGTGATGCCCTCCTCCATTGGTGACAATAGTAGGGCATAAGCCTTCTTCATCGAAGACAGTACCCGTACATCTGAAGCCTTCCCCGTTAAGGTTGCCGATTTCCTTTAAGGATATCTCCTGTTCAAGGATAAGGTTATCCTTCTGCACGGAAGTAAGGGTATTTGCCAAATATCCCTCACCAATTTCAAGCCTCTGTTCTGTAGGAAGCCCCGCAACCCTTGAAGTAGGATTTTCAGGATTTCTTCCCCTCATAGCGACAACGGTTTTAAGGAGATGAGGCGTGGATGCATGGGTGCCCGTAGGAATAGTCTTGCATATCCCATTTCCGCTCTGAACAGCATCCTGCTGATGCTTCGCCCCTTTGTTGTATTCTTTTATTATCTCATCCTCCATAAGGATATTGGGAGCCTTTCCCATACTCCTTATGGCAGGAGAGGAGCCATCTGTTTTATAAACCCTTTCATCATTGGCATAGCCTTCATCATCCATAAGCCCTGCAAGATTACAGGCGGGCTTTTCACTTACCAGAACTTTTACGGGTCCTTTGTATTCCCTTGCGGTAAGAGCACACATACTGCCATCTTCCATATACACACGGTTTCCTCTTTCGTAGCCTTCTTCTGACATAAGAAAAACATCTGTTTTCTCCAGTATGGCAGTACCAGTATGTGACTGATTGCTTATCCCATTGTTGTACTTGGCTTTGATGCAGTTCGCTACATCCCTCTTATCGGGATTGTTTACAGTCATATCTACCGCAAGGTTATTATCTTCATTAAGCCTGCCATTCTCTATCAACTGGTTTATGAGACTATCAGCCTTTTCATTCCTGATATAATATTTCTCATCAACCTCTTCTTCAAGGTAATCGGATATAGTCTTATCAAGTTTTTTCTTCTTAGGAAAAGTGAAAGTCCCTTCACCGAGAATAGATACCATAAAGCAACGCTTCCTGTTCTGTGCCACACCGTAATCCTTTGCATTGAGGTCTTTGTAATAATTCTTATAACCTATCCGCTCAAGGAAATTAAGCCACTGCGTAAAATCCTCTATATTGTCTTTGCCGTGTACCTGTGGAACATTTTCCATAAGGAGCACTTGGGGAAGCTCATCAGTCTCTTTAAGAAGCCTTTCGACTTCCCATAAAAGTCCAGACCTCGTTCCAGAACCCTTTTTCATGCCTTCCATTTTGCCAGCCACGGAAAGATCCGTACAGGGAAAGGAGTATGTCATTACATACTCGTACTCATCCCTGTTGATTATTCCGAGGTCATCACCTGTGGTCTGTGTTATGTCCATAACAGGAAAATTAGTCCCGTGTATCGCATTATAGGAATTTATGGCAAAGGTATCGAACTCTACCACCCTGTAATGTTCAAAATCAGCTCCTATGTTACGGAGTGCCATAGCCTGTGAGCCTATCCCCGCAAAGAGTTCTATAAGCCTTATGGGTTTTGTTATCCTGTAATCGGAAGAGGGAATATATGCAGTTTCTTCTTCAACAGAAACCGCATCATCTTTATACATTTCATAATCGGATTTTTTCAATACCTCATACAATTCTTTCATCTCGCAAACCTTTCAGATTTTATTTCTTTTTCCCTTTCGGAATTTGTTTCATAAAGTCTGTGTGGCATGGATTAGAAAAATCTATGATTACAAAATAAAATTTCTGCTGGAATGGATTTTTAGAAAAAGGGGCTTATCATAAGAAGAGCACAAAAAAAAAGAAAGGCATGAAACCTTTCTTTTTTCTTGGAGATATAAAACACACAACACAATGTACCAAAAGTGAATATGTCCTTATTTGTCCTGTAAAGCCATTTTCCACACTTTAATACAGAAGGGTGGGAGATAGCAGTAAACCATTAAAAAACCCCAGAATGAAAATATAGGGCTTATAAGGAGTGTTTTACCGTTCCTTATCGTATTTCTGAATGGAAAATTCTGGTTCACCCATTTTTGCAAGGTCTTCTTCAAGGACTGTCTGGAAGTTAAGGGTATTTTCCGCAAGGATTTGTTTCAGCATACCGAAATATTTCTCTGCATGTTCCTCGCTGGGTGCTTTAACTATCACCACGGCACTTGAAAATGTCTCATCGGTAAAGTCCGTTATGGCAACGAGGTCGTTTCCCATTAGCTGAAAACCAGCAAATTTTTCCGTATTCAGGAGCTTTTCACCATCTCCCGTCAGTATCATCATAATAAAAATCCTCTTTTCTGTCTATTTGAATGAATTGCATACCAGTACCTCTACATCAAGGTCTTTGAAGATATGCTCTATGGTCTTCCTTACCACACGCCAGTCAAGGTAATCCGAACCGCTGCCGAGCCTGTGCATGGCGATTTTTACCTTTTCGCCGCTCTCGATCTTGTAGTTTATGATGTCATACATATCCTGTAATGCCTCATCAAGATTGCGGTACATAGGTATATCTATGTTATTTTCCTTGATGATAAGGTTGAATACACCCTTATGGCTTTCGTTCATGCCCTTCATCACATACTGGTACTTGGGTGTCTCTATGCAACAGCCGAGTTTGCAATTAAGACCTTCCGTTTCCCTGCGGAGAAGTTTTTTGACACCTCTTGCACTGTAATCCCTTCTTATGCCAGAATTGAATACAAAATCAGCACTGATGCACTGTACGAGATAGTAGTCCGAAGGTGCTTTGAACACACTGATGTTTTTTTCGCTAATCTTCATATTATCACAATCTGCCGCCTATCGCCTCATAAGTATTGTCGGGACAGTAATCCTGCAATTCTTCAAGAGCCTTTGCGACAGTTCCTTTTGAAAATATTTTTGCTTCTTTTGCCTCATAGGTATTCTCAAAGAACTTTCCCTTGCGGTTCAGTTTCTTTACATACCCCGTTTCACCGCTCAGCTTGTTAGTCCACTTTATCTTCATCGCTCATTCCTTTCGTGGTACTGACCATCGGCAGTCCTTTCAATTCTCTTTTTCTGTCCTTCGTGGAAGTTCACCATTTTCACCTGAACATATTCTTCCCCTTCTTCGTGAAGGTAATCATTGTATTCTTTAAGTGTCCTGATGAACTTTTCATCTTCAATTCCCTTTTCTGACAGGAATTTTCCAATGTTTCCTTCCCAAAGTACCGCTTCAAGGGCGTCATTTACTTCATCAATGATAACTCTGTCTTCGCTGTTAAGATTGTCAATCGTAACCATTTTTAATCTCCTTTCTGCTTTTTCGCTTCTTTCTCTCTTTTTCTTTTCATACCATGAGTGTGGCAGTGATTAAAATTTTACCACGCATGAGTAGAAAAATTCAAAAATATTTTCAAAAAACATTGAAAAAAGACCACAAAATCCTGTTTTTTAGGATTGAATGGTCTTTTAAGTCCGTTTTATCTGCTTTAAGCAGGGCAGAAGAGGGTATCTTTATTCTTTATCATCATCATTCTGTGTTTCAAGAAGTGATAACATTTTTAATTCATCTTCACCTCAATACAGAGACTTGCCTTTGTCGTCTATCCGTATAGCCTTGCCCTTTCATTAACCTTCGTGCCTACTTTTGGCTAAACCGCTGAAAAGGTTGATGCAATACCCGTAATACACAGCGGTCAATTTCTCGCAATTTTTCTTTGCAAAGCCTTAATTTATAAGGAGTTTGGCGGTTTAGTGTTTGCGGTCAATTTCTCGCAAAATGCAGTTAATTTGTCGTATTTTACTTATATTCAGAACCATATTTTACGGTTTTTTTCTGATTTTTAGTGGTCAGTTTGTCCTTATTTTCACCTTTCTGGTTAGGAAAATGTAATACATGTAATACCCGTAATACACAGCGGTCAATTTCTCGCAAAATGCGGTCAATTTGTCGTATTTTGTTCTCGCAAAGCCTTGATTTATAAGGGTTTTGGCGGTTCGGTATCAGCGGTCGATTTCTCGCAAAATGCGGTCAATTTCTCGCAATTTTATGGTTATTTTGTTGTATTTTTTGTGGTTGACTTCCCCTGTATATCTCTCTTTAAGTCTTGAATTATAAGTTTCTTCAGTATTTATGGTCAATTTACCCCCATTTCTATCCTTTTGAAATCTTTTCAATTATGAAAAATGTAATACATGTAATACTCGTAATACACAGCGGTCAATTTCTCGCAATTTTGCGGTCAATTTGTCCCGATCAACCCTTGCAAAGCCTTGATTTATAAGGATTTTTCAGCGGGTGCGGTCAATTTCTCGCAATTTTAAACACTATTTTTCGTCCGATTCTATGAAAACATTTTTAATGTTATCATCCCTTTCCTGTATCTTATCAGATTTCTTTTTTGAGACAATGAATTCCAATCCCGATTCTCTGCCTCTCTTGGTTACTTCATATCTGATATTAAGGTCAGTATTCTCGTTTATCGTAGAATAAGCGGGATCTACGACATACTTTCTTAAATCACTGGAATTGGAATATTTTTTTTCATCTCCCAGAAATTTGAATCTTATATCTTTATATGACATGAAATATCTTATGCCATTTACCCCCCTTTCACCGAGAATGGACTTAAAAAACTGGTACATGCTTATCCCGTGGACACTTTCAAGATACATTACATTTTTCAGACTGTGAAGCATGAATTTGTTCTTGAGATACAGAAGATGTTCAAGGATATCGGGATGAAAGTCAACTTTTATCTTGGAATATCTTTTGTTTTCTTTGCTTTCAACGATGGTAAAACCCGTGATAAACGAAAGTTCTTTGTAAACCCTTACTTTTTCATCTTCATAGGCAAGGCTGATGCCTTTTATTCTTAACTGTGACAAGGAGTCATAGACTCTTTTTACATTTTCTCCTCCAAGTTCTGATATAGGTGTTCTTGTCGCAAGATGAAGATATTCATTAACATTGAAATAGACCGAGCCTTTTTCACTTCCATCCTTTTCGGGTTTGATTAAAGAGATGAGATAGTTGGCAAGTTTACTTTCCGCAAGGGTAAAACTGTGCCATGACTTCTGTATCAGCTCATTGGATACTGCAACATTCTGTTCCAGTTGCTTTAAGGCTAAAACAGTATCGGAGTTCATGGAATTGTTCGTTGTAAGCATGTATCTTATTCCTCCTTGATAGAGTTGGTTTATTATGTGCTATTATACCACAAAAGAATTATATTGTCTTGTATATATTGGAATTTATCAGAAAAAATTTTACGGTCAATTTCTCGCAAAACTGCGGTCAATTTCTCGCAAAATACGGTCGATTTCTCGCAAAATGCGGTCAATTTCTCGCAATCATCCCTCGCAAAGCCTTGATTTATAAGGGCTTTGCAAAATGCGGTCAATTTCTCGCAATTTCCCTTTGCAAAGCCTTGATTTATAAGGGTTTTCAAGCCCCTCTAACTATATAAATATATATAGTATAACATTATAACCTTCAGTAGAACAGTTCTGAACTATCTGGCTACCTACCCCGAAAATTTTGCGGATTTTATAACCTGTAATACAACCCTTTCCCATATAGGAGAAGAATGATATAAAAGATACTCCTGAAGAAAATTTTATTCTGTTCCGTTATGTTACATTCCATAAGGAGAGAAAAAGATTTATATTCCTTAAAGGAATTTCTCTGTATTTTTATTTTCTTCTTTTCTTCAATTCAATACAAGGAATTGCTTTTGTCGTCTATTCATATAGCCCTGCCCTTTCACTCTTACGGCAAGCCCATTCAAGTCCATAGGAAACTTCAAGAAGAGAGTAGAATACATAACTTTCTTTTCCGTAAGGAAAGATTCATAAAAAAGATTCTGGAATTTCCGCAAAATTTTGAACGATGCCACACCAGATAGGTGCAGAATAAAACGAATGCATTTGGAGGTGCAGCAATGAAAAATAACAAAAATTCTGAAAAGATTGGTAAAATGAGGGAAGAGAAGTTTGCCATCAGCAATGAACTGATTCAATGTCAGTCTTCTTTCAGTGAAACAGAGTTCAAATGTATGGAATATATGCTTTCCCTCGTCAAGCCAGATGACACTCCCGAAACAGAGTATGAGTTTGACATAAATGAATACTGGAAAATTATGGGTGAAGACAAAGGTGGAAGACAGGCAGACAAGATAAAGGACATACTCCGTTCCTTTGCCACATCTTCTGACAGTGAGGATCCTAAAGAGCTGATATTCCGTCATGCCATATCTTTGATTACCAAGCCTGAAACAGAACCCGATAGCCTGAAAGTAAGGTACAGATATACCAAAGAGGCTGCCAGATACATTTTTAATCTTAAAGCAAATTACACGATAATTGAGAAAAGCAATATGCTCATTTTCAAAGGGAAATATTCTCACAGGCTTTACTTGCTCTTTAAGGCAGTGAGCGGTATTAAAAAAAGCCCTTTCAGGAAGACATACTTCATAAACGAGTTTAAATCCCTTATGAATATCAGCCAGACACAGTATGCTGGTAAGGATGGCAAGCGGAATCTCCGCATGAGGGTGATTGAACCAGCATTATATTATATCAATGCTTACAGTGATCTTACAGTCACTTATGTGATTGAAAAGAATAAAGAAGGCATTGAAGAGATTATCTTTGATGTTTCCAGAAAAAATGATGAAACAATGGAAATGATAAAAAACACGAGAAACATTCTGCTTGACAGTGAGATGAAAAATCTCAAAGATGAAGAGGATAAAACTCTTTGCTACGCAAATCTCCCTGACGAAGATGGTTTATGATTTATGGTTTCTTCCAAGAAAGCAGAATATAAAAACTTTTACAAAAACCACCTCTTCTCTGTAAAAAAAGTTTGATAGATTGGAATATATACAAGACTATATAATTCAATTATGGTATAATAGAAACAGAAAATGAAAGGAACTTCCGATAAGGGAGATTTAGGAAAACAACATGACATCAATAACACCTATGGATAACGGATACATAATAACCGTTGATAATCCCACACCGAAGGAACTTGACCTTATAAACCAGTTCAGGATCCTTATGAATAATGCCGCTGCCATAAGGGATAAGAAGGTATGGGGAAGGTTTAAGAAAAATCCTCCGCTTGACATACCAGATGAAAATCCTTCAAAGTTCGAGATGGCAGAGAGGGTAAGGCAGCAGTTTTCAAAGTCACCCAGCTCGGATGGGTTCAAGACAGTAAAAGACGAGGAACTTCCTCCCGAATGGAGAGAGAAGAAACCCATTGACCTTGAAATAGGGGATTTTCTTTGACAGGAGGCTTATATGAAGTTTGAGGATTTCGGAAAGGAACCGATGAAACCTCCCAAAAGGAAAAGCGACATACATAACTGCATCCTTTACGGATTTTTCTTCATTGTATGTTTCTTTGACATAAAGAGGTTTTATCCTTTTGCCATAATCTTTGCCCTTCTGGTAGGATATTTCATCTGGCATCATATAAAGCACAAGGATGACCCGATAAAACCGCATGAAATGGCAAAAGAGTTCTTAAAGTCCGAGAAGGAACAGGAAAAAGATATAAAAATCAAACAGAAAGAAGCATATGACGAGTTTGCCAGTGCCATTGATGAAGAATTTGATAACAGTGAGATTGACGAACTCATAAGACAGGAAGATGAAAAGGAGAACGGATTATGAAAGACAGTTATGATTATCTTGACGATTATCTCCCCGATTATGATGAAGGAGATACAATGGCAACACAGATTGCCACGGCAGTCTGTAAACTGACATATAAGTGGTACAATGATGGCTTGATATATGACAATACCCACTTTTCAGGTGAGTGTGAGGAACTTTCTTCATATGCCAACTGGCTTGATAAATATATTCCCGAAACAGATGGGATCCTTGACGGTATCAAAAAGTGTTATACAGGCAGTGATTATGAAAGCATCCTTGAAAGACTTGAAAAGGTATGCGATGATGAAGAACTGCTGAAACGGTACGATAAATGCCCAAAACTCGGTTCGGTCTATTCGTGTAAAGGCAAATTCCGCTGTATCGAGCACTATGATGACGAATATGAAATGTGGTAATGAAAACAGTCAATAAGGAGAAGATATGTCAACGGTAATAATTACGGAAAAGCCCTCCGTGGCACAGGAATACATAAAAGTCCTTCAGGTCGAGAGAGGGGCTAAAACAAACGGATATGTGGAAGGGAAATCCCACAGACTCAATGAAAATGTGATAATCACTTGGGCAGTAGGGCACCTTATCGCTATCGCTGAACCACAGAATCAGAAGGACGAATGGAACATAGAGGGTGGCTGGAAGATGTTAAGACCATATCTTCCGCTTATGCCACAGGTATATAAGTATGTCGCAAATCCTTCCACCTACGACCAGTTCAAAGTCGTAAAGAGCATCTACACGAGGAATGACATAAACCGCATCTATTATGCGGGTGACTCTGGAAGGGAAGGAATATACATTCAGGCTCTTATCCGTAATCAGATTTTTAAGACAAAACCCGCCCATATAGATGAAAGGGTGGTATGGATAGATTCCTACACGGAAGAGAGCATACTTAACGGAGTAAAGAACGCAAAGCCTTATGATGATTACCAGCCGATGATAGATGCTGGATATGCAAGGGCTATTGCAGACTGGCTCATCGGGATGAACTTCACTATGGCTGCAACCCTTTCCTCTGGGACACTTATAAAGACGGGAAGGGTGATGTCACCCACTCTTGCTATGGTAGTGAGGAGGCAGGAAGAGATTGACAACTTCAAGAAAACTCCCTTTTATGGTGTTGAGGCAAAAATGGAAAATGCCAAAGGGGTATTCTGGAAAGCAGTAAAAGGAACCCACTTCTTTGAGAGCGATCTTCTTTATAACGAAAACGGTTTCATCAGGAAAGAACATGCAGAAAAGCTCATAAGCGGTTTCGTAAGGGATAAAAGGCTTAAAGTAGATGATGTCAAGGTACAGGAGAAAAAGGAATATGCTCCTTATCTCTTCAACCTTGCCGATTTACAGGCGTACTGTTCCAGAACTTTCCATATAAGCCCCACTGATGCCTTAAATGTGGCACAGGCACTTTATGAGAAGAAGTTCACTACATATCCGAGGACTGATGCGAGATTCCTGTCAACTGCCGTTGCGGAAGAGTATAAGAAGAAATTCGGACATGATATCCCAAAGAGATATATTGATGACAGTAAGATAACAGACCACTATGCGATAATCCCGACATTTAGTGGTGATGCATCTTCTCTTACTGGACTTGAAGAGAGCGTATATAAGGCTATCCTTAAAAGATATATGGATACGATGAAGCCTCCATATGTCTATGATGCGATATCAATAACCTATATCCATGCGATAGGGGAAAAGTTCTTTGAAAGTTACAGAAAGGTAAAGCAGAAGGGCTTTAAGGAAGGGGAAAAGACTGACGAGAAAGATGTAAAAGAGGGTGAGGAGGAAATCAACAAGCCCATACCCGAAAAAGGAACAGTCCTTCCCGTAAATGACTTTGCCCTCCGTGAAATGGAGACAAAGCCCCCTGTACCCTATACCACTGGTTCCCTGATACTCGCAATGAAAAACGCGGGAAAACTTATAGAAGACGAAGAATTAAGGGAGCAGATAAAGACCTGCGGTATCGGTACTTCTGCTACAAGGGCATCAATAATTGAGAAACTTAAAGATACCAAATATATCACGATAGACAAGAACCAGAAGGTAGCACCCACAGACCTCGGAAAGAGGATAGTTCCTTTCATCGCAAAGTATGACGAGGCACTTGTATCTCCCATAAAGACTGCCGAAATGGAAGAACACTTAAACGAGATTGCTACTGGAAAACTTACCATTACGCAGTACAGAAGTCTCATTGAGGCTTATGTAAAAGAAACCACCAAGAACATCCTTGCCGCACAGGGAGAGTTCAAAGGTATTTCAGTCAATGGCAAGGAACCTTCTGCAACCTATAAATGTCCCAAGTGTGAGGGTGAGGTTCTTAAAGGCAAGTTCGGATGGTACTGCAAGGATAAATGCGGTTTCTATCCCAAACAGAAGATTTTCGGTATGGAGCTTTCAGACGATCAGGTGGAGAAACTTCTCTCTGGCAAAGAGGTGAAGATGAACTCAAAGAACTGTACTGTCCTTCCCAAGATAGAAGAGAAGGAATGGAACGGAAAGAAATATCTTAACTGGGTCATAAAGTCTGCACCGAAGAAGAAATAAGGAAAGACAGATGAGTGAAACAAGAACGATTGAAAACTTGGTAAAAGTGATTGAAAGAAAGCACGGACAGAATGTCGGGGAAGAGGTGGGTGAACTTGCCAACCTTCTTGAACAGTGCGAGATACATATGCCGATTTATGTCCATCTTCCCGATGATATAAGTGAAGATGCGAAGAAGATATTCTATCTGTGTCTTCTTATCGCTGAACAGGCAAAAAAGGTTACGATTGCCATACCCTGCGAGCTGCTTGAAAGGTTCGGTATAAAAAACCTACACGAAACCTGTATTGAAATGGCAGAGGATTTAGTGGTAGAGATAAAAGATTTCATTTACGAAGGATGTGTTAATCCTTTTGCCCGTGTTGGGTTATTCAGAGACCCTATAAAGAAAAAGACGATGGGACTGATTATGGGATTCAGTATGGCATTCGGCAAAATGCTTTCATACTGTGAAGAATATGCCTTCATGGGAGAAGGACTTGATGATATTTAATATGTGATATGATGAATGGCATGGAAAAATCTGTGCCATTTTTTATATTTTCATTGATAAATTCCAAAATATACAAGACAAAATAATTCAAATGTGATATAATAGGGTTATCAAAAGCAAGGAGGCACACCACATGAAGAATATGATGAACAGGCAGGGAATTTCCTTTGACCAGATATATTCAAAGGTAAATGAGATCACCAGAACTGGAAACACGGTTGAAATAAACAGATACAATTATCTTGATGATGACCTTGAAAAGTTCAGATACCCAGAGACTTATTCAGAATACGGACTTTCGTCTCTCGGTCAGGCGGTAGGTTTTCCCGCTGAATTCGTGAGGGAGATAGAAATAGGCAATCCCGAACTCGCAAAGAACATCATCACGGACAGAATGAACAACTACTTCATCCAGTCAAAGATGAGGGGAAGAGGAAAATCAATGTTCGTGCGGGAGTTCAGCGGAAGGGCAAGAGGTGTCGTATCTAACAAGTACGATTACTTTGACGATAACGAAGTCGTTGACATACTCGCAGACAGCCCGCTTAAAGACCTTTCCTTCAAGGAAAGCCTTATAAGCCCAGAGAGGCTTCATCTGCGTGGCATTGAAGCCATTCCGTTCAGGGTGGAGAGGGATACCTCGGATATGTTCCATGCGTTCTTCATTGACAATTCAATGGTAGGTGCAAGTGCTTTCAGGATTTCCTATGGAGTGTACAGGCTTGCCTGCACCAACGGGCTTATCGTTCCTATGGCAGAGTTCGAGGTATATAAGCAGATACATAAGAAATCCGAAATGGACAAGGGATATATTGCAGCGGAATTCAGGGAGGCACTTGAAAGGATAGCCTTAAAGAAAGAGTGGGTACAGAACGAATTAAGTTCCTTCAATTCCGTTGAATCCGCACTTGAAAAGATAAAGAACAAGGATACGCAGATGGCTTATCTCAGCCGAAAGCTCAATGTATCGGGAGCGGAGAGTGAAAAGATACTTACCCTCTATGATGCATATTCGGAAGAGTTCAATTACAGAAGCCGTTGGGCACTGATGAACGCAGTAACAGAGTTCGCAAGGGATATAAACGACATCAATAAGCGTACTTTCCTTGAAAGAAGAATATATAAAGTCGCTTAACATTCCAAAAAGAAAGTTTTCATTGTTTTGTTCCTTTCATTTCCATACCACCCCGCATAAGCAGGGTGGTATATGGCTTTTGTAGGTGGAGAGATTGTGTGACGGGGTATGGACAAAACATATTAACCTTATGGATAGATTTTTAATATTATTATGAAATCACAAAATGTACCATCATGGTACAAAATCAGACTTTTCGGAAGGAGAGAAAAACTGAAAGATTCTCCTCTTTCAGACAGAAAATTAAGGTCTTGTAAAAAACATTGAGTGTTTCACCATGAAACACTTTTTCCTCCAGAACAGATGTCCTTTTTTGAGCACAAACCCTTGCAGTACCTTGTTTCGTGGGTGCTTGAACCGAAAAAGCAAAAATATCGGCATTGAAAAAAATGCCCTTTGCCAAAAGACCTTGAAAGCCGTAACAAGTTCCGCTTGCCAGACGAGACTGGCAAGCAGTTATATAGGCTTTCAGGTGTGTCTCCAAAAGAATAGATTTGTACGATTTTTTTACTATATTATATGCGAAATAAGGCATTAAAGAGGCTTATTCGCCCGAAAAGAAGGATAAAAGGTTATGATTTCAATATGATCTGGATTATAATAATCCAAAATATATGATATTCAAAAAAGAATATGGTTCTTAAAAAGATATTTCCAGAGAAAGGAGAAAAGATGATTATAAGATGCAGTGATGGCGGGATTATAAACCCTAACAAGATAGAGTTCTATGGTCTCTGTGACAGGGAAGATGGCATAACGGAACTTTTTGCCCTGTCTGCAAATAACAGATATGTTCTCTATTACTCACGGGACAGGAAGGAAATGGAACGGCATCACAACTCACTGTTCAATGTATTGAAAAACGGGATTAAGAATGATGTCTGTATAGACTTCGTTCAGGAAATAAGGAACAGAAGAAAATCATGAGAAAAGGAGAAGCTGAAAATGAATGATGAAATCTCGGCAGAAAATATCAAACTGTTGCTTGAAATTGTTTCAAGGCAGAACACGGAAAAATATGGCATATATGTAAAAAAGGAAAAATCCGATATGCCGAACTCCGTAGGCATCTGTAAGAAGAATGACAGATGGCAGATGTATTTCAATGATGAGGATAAGGTTTCATTTAACCTTGCCGAATACGGAAGCAAGAACGAAGCCCTTAAAGGTCTTCTTCTTGCAATTAAGGAAAAGAACTTTCTTCCTTATTCCGATAAGGAAAAGTATTATGATGATGAGATAAGGAAACTCCTTGATGAACATAACGGAAAAATAGGAGACTGGCATTTCCATAAGACAGATGATTTGAAACTTTACCACGAACCCTACCATGCGGGTCTCACGGAAGAAAACGGAAAATATATCCTTTACCAGAACTTAAAGAATAAGACCATAAGAAAGATACCTTATACGGACAGGACAGATATGCTTATGGCATACCACAGTCTCATAAAGACAGAAAAGGAAATTGATGAGGTATCGGAAAGAGTGGCAAAAGATTACAAAAGAAGTCTTTTTTACTCCATTTTCATAGGGAAATAATTTTTTTTACATTTTTTCTGATAGATTGGAATATATACAAGACAAAATAATTCATTTGTGATATAATAGGCACGATAAGAGCGGAAATCCACCCTAAAGGTGGCTTTCCTATCTATACCAAAAGGGAAAAAACTGTTGAAACAAAAATAATTTTGTGTTTTACACATAAAATTTTAATCACTGTCACACAGAGAGTTTGAACGGATTTTTTCCTGTAACCCTGTCAGAAGTTTTCTGTGGGGTAAAAGAACAAATTATTTCTTCTTAAATATGAGGAAATAGGAACTGCGAAATTCTCCTATGGACTGGGAGAGCATGAACAATTATTTTCTAAGGAGGTTCATTTCATATGAACAAGAGCAAAAAACTTGGCAGACTGGTTACTGCTGGTATCCTGACTGCCGCAATGAGTATGAGTATGCTCGGCACCGCCCTTGCCGCTGACCCCGTAGATAATTACGGAAGTGAAGCAACCACATATGGTTTGGGAGATGATGATGTTGTCGAGACATACACTTTCAAGGATGGAGACGAAAATGTAACTGTTTCCGTTCCTTCCGCTGCCGACAGATGCAGCATTGCTGTATATGGCATCAAGCCCCTTGTAACGAAAAATGCAGAAGATAAGACCGTTACAAGTTATGAGGGCATCACGGTCAAGGCTTACCACCTTATTGAAGGTAACTATAACAGATATGGTTTCACTGGCTGGACACAGACAAAAGAAACCGCTGCCGTTGAGGGTGGAAAGTTCGAGACATTCAACAATGTAGTCGCAAACAAGGGACAGGTTGTTGCCATTGACAATTTCAAGTATCTTGATGCAAATGGCAATCCTACAAACACCAAGAGCGATACTACCACAAGCAATCCCGATTACAATGAAGGAAAGATCATCACCGAGGAAAACATTTCATCCATCGCAAAGGCTATCACAAAGGACAGACTTCTTGTTGAGAGCATTCCTCTTACAGTAGATGAGAATGGTGTATTCCGTTCCGATGTGGCAGAGGCAGGTACATACCTTATCCTTGTTGAGACCAACAAGGCAGGTGTTATCTATAATCCTATGATCGTTTCCAACGATTACAGCAATTCAAGCAATGCACAGTCGCTTTCAAATGTAACCGTGACAAAGACTGCTGCCATCACAAAGGATGCAGACAGATACCATGATGAAGAAGAGGGAAGAGGTGTAAAGGTTGATCCAAACAATTCCTTTACCGATTACGACTTCGCACTTGATGCATCAAAGGTTTCTGGACTTCTCACCATTGATGATGAGAACCTTCTTCCTTCAAAGCAGGACAACAAAAAGTATGTTGAGAGCCGTGAGAAAGTCAAGTATGTAAGAAGTACCGAGGCTAACGGAAATGTATATACCATCAAGTTCACTGATGGCACTGGTGATGAAAACACCGTAAAGACTATGGCTCTTCAAGGAAGGGCATACGCAAAAATGTCCACTATCGGTCTTGAAAAGAATATTGTTTTTGCATCAACCGATAACTTTGATGACCAGAAGTACAACGAGAACGATATGGTACTTTCCGAGACAGACAAGTTCTATTACAGCAAGTATGATGATGCATCAAAGGGTGATACCCTTACATTTGACATCATGACATCCGTACCCGATTATTCAAACATCTACTTCGGTGATGAAACAGAGTTCGTCTTTGACATCATTGATAATCAGGGTGTAGGTCTTGAAAAGGTTGACCTTACCAAAGTAAAGGTATATGCTGGCACAAGTGTTAAGACTAATGCAGAAGATATTGCTGCTGATATTGTAAAGGAAGGTAATCTCCTTTCAGCAAAAGATACATATGCGATCACTGACCTTGCAGCGACAGACCTCAGTGATTTCTCTGATAATGGTTTCAAAATTTCCTTCGCAAAGGACTGGGTATTAAGTGCTGACAATGCCAATAAGAAGATTATCGTAAGATATGCCACCAAACTTTCAAAAGATGCAGAAATCGGTCTTGAAGGCAATGCCAATGAAGTATTCCTTAACTATACTACCGCTCCTACAATCGGAGAGGGCGAAGATAAGAGACCGCAGAGAGGATACAAGTTCGACTTTGCGATGGAATACACATTCTCCCCTGTTGTATATAAGGTAGATGAGGAAGGAAGAGTTGTCGTTGATGATAACGGAGAGTTCGTAGTTGATGCTGATGCAGATGACTATGCAACCGCAGTAGAGAAGAGTGAAGCAGATGCTCCTCTTGCTGGTGCAAAATTCCACCTTATCCGTATCGGTAACAGAATGGGAATGGCTGACGGTGCTCATACCGCAAACCTTATCCCTGCTGGAACTGCCATTGATGCAGATTTCTGGAACTCTGATGCATATGATGAACTTGATACTTGGGATCTCACCTCACAGGATGATGGTCTTCTTACATTTGATTCTGCTGAACTCAACGGAATTGATGAAGGTCTGTATGCCCTTGTAGAGTATGAGGCACCGAAGGGATATACCCTTAATGACAGAGTATATTACATTGATATTACTCCTAAATACAACGAGGCAAAGAAGTCCTTCATCGGTGTGAATGTAGCCCTTACAGACGATAAGAACACTACACTCGGAACCGCACTCCTTGATGGCACTCACTATGAGAAAGCCGCAACAAAGAACGGTCCTCTCGATCAGGAGGAAAGACTTCTCACATCATATGAGATTGCAGAGTGGAACTCTGGAACAACTGGAACTGCTGACCTTGATGTTAATCCGCAGGACGATGCAGATACAAAGATCACAACTGTATTCTCTTGGGATGATGAGGAAGCAAGCAACAAGAATGTTGCACTTGATGTGATCGCAATCCCCAACACGAAACTTACAAAACTGCCTTCAACTGGTGGTATCGGTACATATGTATTCACTTGTGTCGGTCTTGTCCTTATGGGCGGTGTTGTAGTTCTTGCAACAAAGAAGAAGAAGGAAGAAGAGTAATACTTCCTTTCTGGAAAGGGCAGAGGATAAGCCCTCTGCCCTCTATTAAGAGATAAAAGAGATAATGAAGAAAAGAAAGATACGGGAAATGCTGATAAATCTGCTGCTTGTTATCGTATTTCTCACGGGGCTTGGTATCTTCCTGTACCCCACCATATCCGATATTTACGGAAAATACAGGGATAGCAAGCTGATGACTAAATACAGTTCTTCCGTAAAAAGTCTTTCTAATGAAAAGAAAGAAAAAGAACTGAAAGCAGCGATTGAATATAATGAATCTCTTAGAAGTAAAGGCGGGTTCGTGGTATCGGGTGCCCAGTATCAGAAATACACTGACGAGGAGGAGAAAGAAAAGTATGAAAAACTCCTCGCCACTTCCTCACAGAAGATAATGGGTATCCTTGATATCCCTGCGATAGCCGTGTCCTTACCCCTTTACCACTGGTCTACGGATTCCGTACTTGATAAAGGGGTGGGGCATATACACGGCTCTTCTCTTCCCGTAGGAATGGGGATATCGCCAGAAGAAGAAGGATACAGTGAAAAGGCTGGTTCCCACACTGTATTCATCGCCCACAGAGGACTGCCTTCTTCTAAACTTTTCTCTGACCTTGACGAAATGGACATAGGAGATATGTTCTATGTCAAGGTGCTCGGAGAAACACTTGCATACAAGGTATATAGTGTAGATGTCGTACTGCCTACCGAGGTTGAAAGCCTTAAGATTGAAAAAGGCAGGGATTTATGTACCCTTATCACTTGCACTCCTTACGGAGTAAACACACATAGGATATTAGTAAAGGGTGAAAGAGTAGAATACAAGGGTGAGAAAACAGTCGCACCCACAAGTGAAAAAATAAAACGGACCGTGGATCCCAAAACGGTTCTGGGAGTAGGCATAATGGGATTTGCCATCTTCCTGATTTTATGGGATAAAAAACAAAGAAAGAAAGGGGTAAAACCCAAAGGTGAAAAGAGTTATGAAGATACTGAAAAAACTTCTGATAATGGGAATGAGCATTAGCATACTTATCAGTTCTGCACTTGCTGAAAATGAAACACCTACACCAGATCCCGTACCAGATGAGATTGCCACATCGGGTGATGCCGAGCCTGCTTGGAAGACTTGGGACAGGATAACGAACTTCCCCGATGAAGATGGAGTATTGAGATTTTGGATGGATGACCTTAATGGTACACCTGCAAGTCTTACCCTTACCTATACATTTGATGATGGAGAAGAACCCGTGTCTGGGGCAAAGGTAGGAGTTGTCAAGTTTGCTGACCTTGCCGTGAAGAATGGTGATGCGAGATACACCATCATTCCTTCCTTAAAGGAGAAATATCCTGAAATTGATTTCTCATCTATGTCGAGAGGAGATTATGATGCTTTCGCAAAAGAACTTGCGGCACTTAAACTTCCGAGTGACAAAGAGGTTGTTACCGATGATAAGGGTGTTGCCAAGTTTGAGGATCTGGATTATGGTCTTTATCTTGTCACCGAGAACGGAAAGACTGGAAAGGCAGAAAAGTTCTTCTACTTCAAGCCTTTTATCATAAATGTTCCTTTTCCTGATGTGGAAGATGACAAGTATAACGGAAAATGGCAGTATGTTGTTGAGGCACTTCCCAAAACACAGATAAGGGCAGAAATGCCTACACCCACACCTACTCCTTATGTACCGAGGATACAGACTGGTGATGACAGTAATGTGGGTTTCTATATGCTGATGGGAGTATGTCTGACATCACTCCTTATCCTTTTCGTTGTATTTACAGGGAAGAAAACTGATGAAACCGAAGAAGAAAGATAAGAGGCATGAGAAATTGAAAAAGAATAATATGATAAGAAAAATAGTCGCAATATGTCTCGTTGTGGCGATGGTGGTCGGATTTGCCATATCCCCTTTAGGCACTGTGCTTAATCTGACTAAAAAAGCCGAGGCGTATGGTCGCAATGGTGAGACAAATATAAATTATGACTATAGTGGTCCTGTAAGCAAAAATGGTTGGAATATCTATAATTATTCCAATGGTGATGTACTTGCAGGAGCTGCCCATATGTTTGATGCCATAACAGATACATTCAGTCCTGCGGCGGCAGATGGACATAATACGGGGACTACATTTTGGCTACAGCTTGATAGTGGTGGAAACTTCCTCAGTCAGTATTCTAACCCTGCTGTAGATATATCCTTATATAATCAGACTGATGATTTGACTGGTACAACAGGTGTCTATCAAGCGGTATGTAACAATCCGGGGTTGGATGTTATTGCTATAGGAAAATCCCCTGAACAGTTCAGAATGGGTTTAAGTACCAATCAGTACAGGATAGGTTACAAGGCAACATTGTCCAAAAGCGGTGTTAATTACACTTGGACTGTCATTGTAGGATGGTATGAATGCAAGCATAAGAACAGTGCTGGTAATTGGATAGTAGATAAGGATGCTGTCCTTATCACTAAAAATTTGCCTTTCGGTTATACTTATGGCGGTGTTCAGTCTGCAATATTTACTGTAAAATATTCGGCTATAAAATTTAACGCTTACAAAAACTTTCAGGAGATATATGGCAAAAAGTCATATTATGCTCTGCCTTGGCTGTATACAGAAAGTGGTGCAAAGTACGAATTACAGTTAAGCAATGGTACTAAACTTGCAGATGGTACTACTGATAAGAGAGGTCGCATTAAGTGGTCGGGACTGACAACTGCCGCAACCGATAGATACATAAAACTTAACACTGATACACTGTATTTGGAATTCCCGAAACAAAACAATGGTGCTAATTGGGATATCAAACTCGTGGAAGTAACGCCACCTCAAGGTTATAACAAAAAGACATATGCCCAAACTGCGAAATTCCATAGTGATTTAACGCTAACATTCTTAATGTATGATGGTAATAGCAGTAATGGTTCTGACACAGATTATCAGAAATCGCCCTTGTATGACTATGCAAAGAAAACAAGAATCAGGCTTGCCAAAACCGCTGGCAGTTATACTATGAGCGATTTTAATGGGGCAAAATTTGAACTGTATTATACTCCATATAATGTCACAAATCTTACGAGCGGTACAACCATAACAAAGAATGAGAGTGCTGGAACGAGGACAGTTACTATAAAGAAGACTGCCGCAAGTGGCAATCCTTCCGCTCAGGGTGATGGCTATTATTATGATGACATCATATATAAGCTGGGTACATTTGAAATTAAGGATGGAAAGATCACTGCAACAGCAGATACAGTTTATTGGCACTATACCACATCGGCTAACAAAACCGCACAGAATAATGCCGCTTCGGGTGGTGGAACTATAAGTCAGAATGTTGCGATTTCCACATATTCTCATGGTGCTTACATGAGTACGGAAGGAACAAAAACAACAGCAAGAACTTCTGCAATACCATTCAAGGCAACAGTAAGCGCTACAAATGCAGGGGAACAGTATTTTACAAATCTTCCTCTCGGTAAGTTTATGCTTGTCGAGGTCAAAGCACCTACCAAAAAAGGTATTGATTTGTCAACGGAAGAGTATTATACATGGGTAAACTCTTATGCTAACAGTGAATGGAATAATCACACAAATGATGACTGTTTTATTGAGCATGTCTTTAGTGTAGTTGAAAAGTATAGTTTTTCATTTACTACATCAAAGCAGTTTGATAAATTAGGAAATACCGATGCTTACAACACATTCAGTGCTAATGGCATTTACAAGAGAAAAGGCGGTAAATTCCAGATCAGGAAAAATAACGCTGATGGTGATATACTTGCGACTGGTACTACCGATGATAATGGCGTTATCATTTGGAAGCTTGAAAGTGCTGGCACTGATTTAGGATTAAAGCTCGATAAGACAAATGTAAATAATGATACAATACGAAATGTCACAAAGGGGACAAAGTTCTATATTGAAGAAACTGAATCTCCTTACGGATATGAGAAAGCTGAACCGCAGACTGTCACTATCAATGCGGATGCAAGTGCTGCATTTAATGAATCTCCTGAAGAAGTAGAAATCTCATTAACAAAACTTGTTGAAGGCAAGACAGAAGCGGAATGTGAGCAGTCGCTTGCTAATGGTGACTATAATGGTGCTAAAATAGAGGTATATTGGACACCTTACTCATCATATAACCTCACGCATGGTATCACTATTGCACAGCCGAATGAGGCTGAAAGAACTGTTACTATAAAAGATACCACCAGCGATAATGAGAATCAGAGTGGTTATGGCATGGTTTATAGTGACATAATCAAAAAGGTTGGTACTTTTGAGATTCAGAATGGTAAGATAGTAGCAACCGCTACAAATATGTCTCTTACAAGTACATCTTATAAAGCAACAGTCGATAATTCTACTGCTCATGGAAAATTCACTGCTCTGCCTCTCGGTAAATATATCTTTATTGAGACAAAAGCACCTGACAGTGGCATTAAACTTTCAACGAAGAAATATTATATCCATGAGTATTTGGATAATGCCACAACACGAATGGCAGGCTATGAGAATAGCACGATAACGAAAGATGATGAAGATTTCGTTCAGTGGTTTGTTGTTGATGATGATATAGAAGATGTTGTAATCATTACAGAAGGTGAACTTGATAAATCTGTAAGCCTTTCGTTATCAAAAGAGGCTGAAAACGAAGATTGTGCAGTAGGTTCGGTGAAAGGTTCTGAATATGCAATCCTTTACAGTGAAAACAGTTTTACCAAATCAAAAGTTACAATAACAGAAAATGGAACACTTGAAAGAACCATTGCCATTCCTGATGGCAGCGGAATCAGAAGAGTGGGTACATTTACTGTTAATGCGGATGGTGTCGGTATTGTATCACAGGTTAATTGGGAAACAAGCGACCATGTTGATAAGGCTGTAACAGGAATCGCTACTTTCTATGGTAAAGAAGGATATTATCAGATTATAGAGGTTAAAGCACCTAAAAACTATAAGTTTGATAATAAGGCCCATAATAAGGTATATCACCTGACTGCTGATGATGAACAGAACTTCTCTATCACATCAAAAGAGCCTTCGCCTACAGATCCTTTTGAAATTACTATAAGTAAGAAACCTGAAAATCTTGAGGCTCTTGCTGAATGGGAAAAGAAAAATGGACAGCCTTTTGATCTTTCTGCTATAAAGGAACTTAATGATACCGAGTTTACTGTAAATTTCTATAAAGGGTATAGTGCTTGGGCAAGTTCTACTAACAGCTTAAGGGATGGCATTAAAAATGGTACTATTCAGCCTGATATAAGCCTTGTATATAAGGTAATAGATGGTAAAATTGAATTTGCTGATGACACCTACCTCAAATCAGTTCTTGTAGGAACACCTATTTATGGTGAGGATGAATGGAAAGGAAAGATAGTATTTCCTGTTGGTATGCTTACGATAGCTGAAACAAAGGCACGGGAAGGCTATTCCGTTAAGAACAGTAAATGGACAGATGAACAGGGCAATGAATACCCTGCTGGTTCAACTCAATCTTTTGCTAATGGTGTCGGACTTGTCGTAAGAATTTCGCAAGATCCATCTGATGTAGACCATTGTAAAAGAGAGATTATGACAGGCGGTACTCCACCTTATGTTGATGCAAATACTATTGCGACAACTGTTTCGGGGAAACCTAACTTTGAGGTAATCAACCCTACCGATGAGGCTGAATTTAACATTATTAAAACTGTCGAAGGAAATCTTCAGGGAGTAGAAATAAGTGGTGAAGCTCTTGCTGATGTGGAATTTACTGGATATTATTTCTACGATGTCGCAGAAGAGCTTAAAGCACTTGACAGTGATGATGACGGAGAAAGCGATTGGGCAGAGTTTGTTGCCGCATTACAGAGTGGTGATGAAGCATCATATCAGTCTGTTCTCGATAGATATGAGGCTAAATTCTCTATCGTTACTGATGAAGATGGTAAGTATAATTCGGGTTCTGTTCCTACTGGTGCTTATGTTATCATAGAGGAAGAGTGTGAGGCAAACAGAGGACTTGCTCTTGCTAATCCCATAGTAATAGAACTTGCAAAAGGTGACGAAGCTACAGAGGAAGTAACCAATTATATTCCTGAAATCCATACTACAGAGTGGGATAAGGAACTTTCTGACGATTCAGATGAAGGTCATAAAACCCATATGAGTAATGCTGATAGTTCTGTTACTGTAATGGACACTATCGCATATACAAATTTAAGACCTAATACCACATATACCTTTAAGGCTATTATCATGGATGTGACTAATGGCACTCCTACCATTCTTCGTAAAGGTGATGGGAACTCTATTCAGAAGAGAGTGACTTTCACAACGCCTGCTGATACAATCGGCATAGAGCATACTGTCGATATGGAATTTGCACCATTCAGTGCTCTTGACCTTAAAGATGAAAATGGACAGCCGATAACTGCATCAGGAAGAAAGTTTGTAATATATGAATTCCTGTTTGAAGGAGATCAAACAAGCAAATCCCTTACAGGCAGTGATATCACCAAACTTATCAATAATCAGGATGATGTAAGCAAGGCTGTAAGGACTAAAAATGGATATGTAGGACATTGGGATGCTGAAGATGATAGTCAGATAGGATGGTTTCCTACCTTCTCCACAACGGAAAAGGATAGTGCTACACTAAATCATGTATCACCTATATGGTCTGGTGAAGGCTTTGCAGAAGGCGAATGGATAAATATTGAAGATACGCTTACCTATACCCTTCTTGACAAAGATATGACTTATACAGTATTCCTTGAAGTAAAGGATTATGTCACAGATACAGTGATTGCGAGCAAGGTACAGCCACTCGTTCCTGATGCAAGCGGTAATGGTTCAATAACACTTGACGAACTTTGGCTTAATCTTGCAAACCTCGATGATATGGATAAGTTCTATATCTGTGAGACAATATGCAAAGGCACTATAACTGCTGAAGAGATTACTGCCGAAAATACAGTAGGTGTCCATGATGCAAAAGTAGAATCACAGACAGGCTATGTTGCTACTATCGGAACTACTGCTGGCTCATCATCCGCTAATGGGCAGACTAATGCAAGTGGTATCATTGAGGCTTATGCCGCAAAGAATGTTACACTTACTGATACTGTTCATGCTCACAACATGATGGGACTTACTGTTACAATCACTTGCACATACAAGTATGTAACAGGCAGTAAGGCAGGGCAGACTGTATATGATGCGGATGGCAATGCATTAACCAAAACCATTACACATACCTTTGGCAATAATGCTGATGAGGATGTGCCTGTAGAAATCACAGGACTTAATCTTACAAATCTTGTGGATGTGACAATGGTTGCTTATGAGACCATTTCATACAAGAACAGCAATAATGAGGATGTAGTCCTTGCCAAAGAGCATAAGGATGACAGCCTTACACAGAGCCTTGCCATTGTAGGCACTCCTGTTGACTTTAACAAGGTAGACCAAAACGGAAATGCTGTAAAAGGTGCTACACTTGATTTAAGAAAAGAAAGCGCGACTGGAACAAGTCTTGGAAAGTGGACTACTGACGGAGCTGTTAAAACAGTTACTCTTGCAGATGGAACATACTGTCTTGTAGAAACGGAAGCACCCAAAGGATATTCTGTTGCTGAACCTATCGTCTTTGAGGTATCGGGCGGTAAGATAATTGTAGATGGGCGTGAACTGACAAGTCTTACCATTACAATGGTAGATTTAAACCTTACATCGTTACCTACCGCTGGTGGAAAAGGTACTCTTCCTTTTGCAATAACGGGATTTGCAATGATGTTAGGATTGCCTGTTTACAGTATCATCAAAAAGAAGAAAAGAATGATTTAAGACAAAAAACTTCATTACTCTAATACGAGCGGAGGGGTTGCCAAAGGGTAGCCCCTTTGTTTGTGTGAGGAATATATGTGGCAGAAAGGCAAAAAATAAAAAATAGTTTGATAAATTCCAATATATACAAGACATTTTTATAAAAATATGTTATAATATAATCAATAAAAGACATAATATGCTATATCGGATAGCAGAAAGGAGAAGCCAATGAGGAAGAAATCATACTTGGTAACGATAGCGGTTATTTCGGCAATATCTGTTATGAGTTGTGGTAAAAGGGCAGAAAGCATCAAAAATGATAGTGTGGTTGTTACAGAAATGGTAGCAACAGAAGATGATGCAACTCCAATTCCTACACCCACACCGACAGTTGAATATACTCCTACGCCTACTCCTGATGAAGATAAGACGAAAGATAATATCAAACAGAGTGGCTGGGGAACAACGCAGAAAGCGGAACAGAATGAAGAAACCATAGTTACCGATGCAATAACAACTGATGATAAAGGGAATGTTATCATAGATACTGATAGCGACAATGTATCTCTTAAAAAAAACGAAGATGGTACTGAAATAGCGACCATTAAAACCGACAATGGTAAGGAAGTCAAGGTTGTAGTAAAGCAGACCGAAGATGGCGAAACCATTATAGATACAAGCAAAGTGGTTGATGATAAGGGTGAAGTACAGAAAGCAACGCCCACTACCAAGCCTACTGTTATAGTAGCAGACAATGGTGATGTTACAGTAAGTACCCCCAAACTGACAAGTACACCCACTGACAGTACGATAAACACGCATAGTCATTCTTGGACTTTTGTATCAAAGAATGTAGTGAATGTCCGTAGTGCAAAATATGATTTTGGCAATTATTATTTCAAAGAAGGAATCAGTTATACCTATAAATGTTCCTGTGGTGAGAGTGCAGAGATAATCGTTGTACTGCCTTATAACGCATCAACTAATGATGTGGCAGATGAAGTCTACTATAAAACAACAGATGGTTCATATGATGCCGAAATAGATACTCTTGTAAAATCAGTTGACGATACTTTTGCAAAGACATACAGGGCAGAGTATGGAATTGATGTAGCAACATACAGAGAGTGTATCAACAGACAGATGACACCTGCCGAATATTCAAGATATTTGGAAGAAGAAAAGGCAAGGGTAACGAATACGCCGACACCCAAACCGACCAATTCACCCAAGCCTACGAATACTCCTACAAGTGCTGTTATCAAACCTACTGTAACAAGTACACCAACAAGTACCCCTAAACCAACCGCAACGAATACACCCAAACCTACTGCGACTAATACACCAAAGCCGACAAGTACGAATACACCGACACCGACAAATACACCTATACCCCATACGCATAATTACAATATACCCGTATATGATACTGTTCATCACGAAGAACAAGGACATTGGGAAGAAGAATATGACGATTGGGAAGAAAATGTTTATGTGAGATGTGAATGGTTTCGTATTAACAATAACTATGTTTCTTTTTATCAGGTATTAGTAGATAATGGAATGTGGGATATAGAAGATATGATAGCCAAATCATCAAAATCAATAGGATACAAAGAAGATGGAGATGATACTATAATTGTGGTTATGGCAAAATATATTGATGAAAAACGAAAGGCACTTTATTATAGTTATTATTCAAAATATGGCTCAACAAGTGGCTCGGATATACTTATAGACACAATTGAACATCACGACTTTGTAGAAAAAAATTGGGTAGTTGATCGAGCTGCATATGATGAACAAGTAATAACTGGTTATAAATGTAGTTGTGGTGCGATAAAATAACATAACTCATTTTGAAAGAGAGATACATAAAGAATATCTCTCTTTTTTTTGGTATGGAATATCATAACCTTCCAGACTGCCCCTTCTCCCATATCTGATATAAGACAGAGTGTGTGGCATAATGCTTATCTGTCCTTTATAAAAATTTCAAAAAAAGTGATAAATTCCAATATATACAAGACAAAATAATTCTTTTGTGATATAATAGGTATTGTTATAAAGGTTTCAGCCTTTTGTTTGTAAAGAATATTTCACTATATATCATTTCATACTGATATTTTAATCGGTGAAACACAATTCTTTGAGCATCGTTTATTCATTGTTATGTTCCGTTACGGAGCATGAATACAAATATTTATCTACTGATAAGGAAACATAAGAGGTAAAAAGAATGAAAGCAGACAGAAACAAAATCAGCAGTAATCTTTTCATGAGACTGGTAGCAGTTGTGCTTTCACTTATCCTTGTAATCGGCACTGTGACGACATCGTACAGAATTGCAAGTGCCGCTGGCATATGGGGTAATGTGAGTACACTCGTAAGGCTTGTAAGTTCGGAAGGTGGCAGCCTTTCCTTTACGGACAGAGAGGGAAGCAAAGGATATTATGAAACGGGAGAGACTGTTTCAGTAAAAGTCCTGCCAGAAGATGGCAGAAGTTTTGATATATCCGTTTCTACCGAAACTGGAAAAGTTGCTTATGAATATGATGAAGAAGAAGATATCATTACATTCATAAAACCCAAGGAATCGGTTGCCATTATCGTAAACTTCGTATGGGGTAGGGCAACAAGGCTTAATGATGTTGATGCACAAAATGTTGAATATGCTTTTGACTATATGTTAAAGCATATCAATGAAGAATATGTCAATGCGGAAAATATTGAAACCGTTGTCCTTGCAGATGCCCTTCTTGTAAAGAACACGATAGCCGATGCAAGAAAGATGAATGGCGTTGAAAGCATTGATGATCTCTGGGCTGATGTCGTAGCGGAAGGTATTGAAAATACCGATATGGAAGATATTGCTTTCATAAGCCAGTCACAGGCTCCTGTTATGCTTTATGACATTGATCCCGAAAGTGATTATTATGTTGCATATGCCAACCATATGGTAAATGATACACATAGCCGTACTACCGACTGGTGTTTTGCATACAGTAACAATGATGGTGAAATCGTAAATGACTGTATCTATGATGATGAGACTGGTCTTGCCTACATTCCAAAACATTACACCGAAGAAGACAAGATGGGTAATGGCTGTCTTAACATACAGATGCAGATACTTCATGTATATGACACAGATGATATTGTTGCAGATGTCAATGTGATAGTTGAAAAAGGGGAGACTGCTGGTGATATAGCCGATACTGGTGTCATCACGAGTGAAGTGCAGTTTGATGAAATCTATATCCAACTGGCAAAAGATGATGTTGCAAAACAGAATATTTCTGCAGACAACATCTGTGTTATCATAAATGATTTATATTACGAGTTTGTATATAGTGAGACAAGCGGTATAATAGCCATTCCCGCAAACCCCGCATCATCAGATGAAATCCACATCTTCATTGATGGGGAAGATGAAGAAAAGGCTACGGATGCTGTTGCGGATAAGATACTTTCGGTGGCGAAAACATTCGGCTTCGTAGCAGAGGCAAGTGAGATATGGAAGAGTGTCAAAGATGAAGAGAGTTCTCTTTTCCCTTCATCACAGGTAATCATAGTATCTGGCACACCTGTTGTGGGAGACACTTGGGACAGTAATACAACACATTATGCTGCATACATGCCGGGGAAGGTTGGAAGTACGATGACGATAAATCCTTCCACATCGGCTCCTTCGTTCAATAATACCTCCGCACAGGCAGTATGGAGCAGTAACAAAACAAAATACGGAACCTTAAGGGACAGTACATATATTACGGGTACGCAGAACACTGTCCTTAAATCATATAGGGTAAACACTTCGGTGCCTTTAAGTAATGATGTCAGAGGTTCCCGTGGTCAGGCTGGTGAGGCACATACCCATTATTATGGTATTTATGTGGATCGGGTAAGAGGTGTCGGTAGCAGGGATAATTCGGCAGTTGCTTTCATAAATGGAAATCCCGTAATGAATAACACTTCTGCCGCTGCCGCATATCCTAATGATCTGGGACTTATGACGCAGGAAAGAGGTCTGGAGATTTTCACCATTATCTCTAACGGACATAAAGGTGTTTCAAATGGCAGAACCTATACTTACGATGGCTGGTTCAATAACAGTAATGTCCTCAATGCGGATATGTTCGTAGATGGACAGGCTGCCGTAAATGCCATTCAGAGTGCGAGTACGCTTAATAAATCTTATATCCTTCCTCTTGGCTGTGTGCATGTAGGAAAACAGAATGTAACCAATCCGTTATCGGGAGAACATACCGTAAGGGCAAAAGTCCTTTATGTAGATACCACGAACAAGATTTTATATATCGGATATCTCAGCGGTGAAAGAAACAGTCAGAGCGGATATGGTGTTGCGAAATATTCCTATGTGGTTGAACAACCTATTACATTTGATGCAACAAAGGAATATTCGGAAAATTATTATTATAAGACCCCTTGGCTCTATAAGAAAGAGGGTGCAACCTTTAAACTTTCTATTGGAAATAGTGAGATATGCAGAGGTACGACCAATAAGAAAGGACAGATAGAGTGGAGTAGTCTTACCACATATGCGACTAACGCAAAAATCTCTATAAGTACCGATAAACTGAAAGTGATTTTCCCTAAAGCATCATATACTGTAACCCTTGAAGAAATTGGTGCTGCCGTAGGAAGTACGCTTGCTACTGGAAAGCAGACTGCTACTTTCGATTCCAATTACAGTATGACATATAGTAAATATAGTGCCTCTTCTGTTGCCGACAGGCAGAAAAACAGTCCGTTATATGACTATGTGAAAAAAAGCAGTATAGCCCTTAATAAGAGTGCTGGTGGTAATTATTCAATGTCAGATTTCAATGGTGCCGAATTTGAGATCTATATGACGCCTTATGATATGGCTATAATGGATACGGGACTTAATATAATACCTACGGCTGACAGTAAAGGAAGAACTGTAAGTATTTCAAATGGTTCCAGTTCAAATACATCATTGAATGGTAACGGATATGATTACAGTGATATAATCTATAAAGTCGGTACTTTCAAAATAGAGAATGGAAAGATTAAAGCATATCCCGAAACACTCTATTGGAAATATACCATATCGGCAAACAAGAATGTCCAGAATAGCGGTGGAACATTTGCTGATGGAAAATCAATACTCGCTTATACGCAGGGTGCATACATAACTGCCTCTGGTGACAAGTCCACAACAAAGAGTTCCGCACTTACCACGATTCCTTCTGTAATTGATGCAGGAAATGGAAATCAGGCATTTGGAAATCTTCCTCTCGGCAAGTATGTGCTTATTGAGACGAAACAGCCGAGCGATGCAAGAATAGGACTTTCTACCGAATTGAAGTATAGTTGGATGAACAGTTATATCAGTTCGGCTTGGAATGATAAAAAAGATAATGATAATGTCCTTTCCTATACATTCAATGTCGTGGAAACGGAAAACAGCAGTGTAAGCCTTACATTATCAAAGCATCCCGATAATGATGAATTTGCCGTTGGCAGTGTTCAGGGTGCGGTATATGATGTATATTACAGTGAGAGTGGCGAACCTGTTATCACTATCGGAGAACAGACAAAGAATGGTGATGGGAGCCGTAGCAGAACTGTAACCGCTGGAAGTGGCACTATCAAGGCAGGAACATTCACGGTGGATGGTAACGGAACTGGTATCGTCACTTGGCTCTGTGAAGATTTCCTTAATGATGTTGCGGGTGCAGAAATCAATGTATCCACGATGCACGGCAAGGAAGGATATTACAGATATGTTGAAGTGAAATCACCGAAGAATTATGGCTTTGATGATGCCATTCAGGAAACATCATACCACCTTGTAGTAGGACAGACTGCAAATGCAGGCGTATCATCAAGTGAGCCTACGATATTTGACCCCCTTATACTTGATATCACTAAAAAGGGAGACAAGGCACAGGGCAGTACGATAAATTCCGATGCGGTAAAGAACCTTGAAGATACAAGATTTACCCTTAACTTCTATAAAGGATATACAAACTGGACAGAAATTAAGGATGATATTGCAAGCGGAGACATCGTTCCTGACAAGGTTATTGAATATAAGCCTATATATGATGCCACAGAAAAGAAATATGTAATCAGATTTGATGATGATGCATATATCACTTCTGCTGACAAACCATATGTTTTTGGCGGGTATTATGGCTTTCCTATCGGTATCTATACAGTATCCGAAACACAGGTTGCTGATGGCTATTCAATAAAGAACAATGAATGGACAGATACATTCGGTAATACCTATCCTGTAAGCGGAACGGCATATTCAAACAATGCAGGGCTTGTATTCAGGGTAATGCAGAGTGATACAGATGCCAATGAATCCGAAACACAGATCCTTGTCGGTGAAACCTCCGAGGAATGGGAACTCATAGATGAAACACAGGGTCTCGGCACAGAAATAACTGCAACGAATGTGTCTGATAAAGGAACATTTGAGTTCATTAAAAATGCCGAATATGAAGATGGTTCCGTTGCAGGTCTTGGCGGTGTTAAGTTCACCCTTTACTATCTGTATTCCGTAAAGAAGGGAATGACACAGGCACAGTGGAATACATTCCTTGATGCCCTTGCAGTAGGAGATAGTCAGAATTATCTTGACATACTCGCACAGGCAGATGAAACTTGGGAAATACAGACACTTGCTGATGGCTCATATAAGTCACAGGCACTTTATACAGGTGATTATGTCCTTGTAGAGAATGAGTGTGATGCCAATAAGGGTCTCATCCTTTCCAATCCGAAGGTTTTCAATATTGAAAAGGATGAAAATGATACTACAGTAAAGAATGATCCCGTAATGAATTATGCACCTTCCATAAGCACACAGGAATGGGATGGTACATTAAGCACGGAAACCATTAAAACCCATATGAGCAGTATCGGTGACAGTGTAGTGATAAATGATACCATCAGTTATCATAACCTCAAACCGAACACCATTTATACTTTCAAAGCAGCACTCGTTGATGTGACTGATGGAAATGCGGTACTTCTCTATAATGATAACGGTCTTATACAGAAGACTCTTGAACATACCACGCCGAATGGAACCAATGTGGTGTCTGGTGAGGTTGAAATGTCATTTGATGCCCTTGATGTGACAAAACTCAAAGATGCATCTGGCAATAAGATAGACATAAGGGGAAGAAAGGTAGCGGTATATGAGTTCCTTTTTGAAGGTGAATATGAAGATGTGAAACTTACAAAGTCCGACATTGACATATTTACTGGGGAAAAGACTGGTACTCCTTCCGAAGAAGGAATGGTTATTGACAGGAACGGAAAAGTCGCAGGACATTATGTTCCAGATGACATAAATCAGATAGCAGTATTTCCTGAAATACATACTACTGAAAGTGATAATGCAACCCTTAACCATGTATCTCCTATATGGGATTTGAGCGGTAACGAAGGCAAGATAAAGATAAGCGATACCCTTACCTATAAGAATCTTGATACTGCACTCACATACACCGTAAGGGCATATGTAAAAGATGGTAAGACAAATGCTATTATTTCTGGTTCGGAGAAGACAGTAGTTCTCACGGAACTTACATCGGGTGATGGTCAGGTGACAGTGACGGATATTGAGTTCACCGCTACAAAAGAACAGATAGACAGTTTCTATGTATGTGAAGAACTGTATCTCGGACAGATAAGTGACAATGTACTTATCATAAGCCACACCGAAAAAGTGGAAGAACAGACTGGTTATGTTGCCTATATAGGAACTACCGCAAAGGCTGGCTCTGATAACGGAGAAACAGAAAATGGCATACATACTGCTTGGGCGAGTGAGAAAACAGATTTCACCGATACCATTGAGTATCATAATTTAAGTGATTATGAGTATGACATCATCTGTGAATGGAGATATGTAGGCGGTGAGCACAATGGTGAAATAGTGAAGGATGCAAAGGGTAAAACACTTACTGTATCCGTAGCAAAGAAGAAACTGTCAGATGGTACTATCGACCTTGTAATCAAAGATGTTGACTGTACCAACCTTAAAGGACAGACCATAGTGGCATTTGAAACTATCTATTTCTATAATAAGAATAACGAAAAGATTACTGTCGCTTATGAGCACGAAAGTAACAATAAGAAACAGAGCATTACCTTCAAAGGACTTCCAGTAAACTTTGAAAAGGTAAACCAGTACGGAGATTCCCTTTCGGGTGCGACCCTTCGGATAGTAAAGAGTGATGATAAGGTAATGGACACTTGGACTACCGATGGCAGGAAACATATGCTTGAACTTGAAGATGGCAGATATACCTTAAAAGAGATAAGTTGTCCTGAAGGATATGCTCATGCCGCAGATATTGCATTTGAGGTAAAAGAAGGAACACTCCTTTTGAACGGAAAGGCAGTAGCAACAGTAACCGTCACAATGACAGATACAGACCTTACTGCACTGCCAGACACGGGCGGTATGGGAACGCTTCCGTTTGCGGTATCAGGTTTCTTTATGATGCTTGCACTTCCCGTTTACAGCATCATAAGAAAGAAGAGAAAAACAGCATAATAAAGGTGTTGCTCATTTTCTAATACAATGGAGAGAGGTTGCTGAAAGGCGACCTCTTTTCGTGTCCCTGCATCAATAAATAATTTGATAAATTGGAATATATACAAGACATTTTCAGAAAAATATGTTATAATATAATCAATAAAAGGGAGAAATCGGCTGTTATAAAGGCAGCAGAAAGGAATGGCGTATGAGAAATAAAAAATATATGGCAATGATACCACTTGCAGTAATGCTCGCAGCCTGTGGTGTTTCGGAAAACAATAAAGCAAAAAATGTTGAAACCACAAGGGGAGCAGACAGTAATGTTGTTACAGAAAACACCATTACGGAAAGTGTTAAACCCGTTGTCACAGAAATAGTCATTGAGAAGAAAGAAGAAACAGACAGTATCAGGGTTGATGATAAGGGAAGCCTTATCGTTGACGACAAGAGCGAAGATGTGACGATAGAAAAGACTGATGATGGTACGGAGATAGCAGTCATAAAGACTGAAGAAGGAAAGGAAGTTAAGTTAGTTGTTGAGACTGATGATAATGGGAATAAGGTAGTTGATACCACAAAAACCATTACCGATAACGGAACTGTTGTTGAAACAGAAAAAACGGAAGAAAAACCCGTTATAACCATAAATCCAGAAGGAAAAGTCGAGGTCATAACGGAAAAGACCATAACAGTTACCGTTGCACCTACTGTTAAAGCTGAAGATACGAAACCAATTGAAACAACAGATACTCCTACCCCCATAAAGAAACCTGAAAATACGGTTATGGTAACGGATATTCCTGCCCCTACGGAAACACCAATACCCGTTGCGACACCGAAACCCACGGAAGTATATGTCACACAAACTCCTACTATAAAACCCGTTATCACATCTGTGATAACCCAGAAACCGACAGATATTTCAAAACCTACTGATACTCCAACACCGACTGATACTCCCAAGCCAACAAACACCTCTAAACCCACTGATACTCCAAAACCCACAAACACTTCAAAGCCTACAAACACTCCAAAACCTACGGATACTCCAACACCGACTGTTCATTCACATAACTGGAAAGAAATTACTAAGGAAGTATATCACGCAGAGGAAGGTCATTACAAAGACTGCCGTGAGTGGATATGGTACACGGGTGCATATTATGGTGGCAGTGTTAAAAAATCTGCATACGAACTCTTAAAAGATAACGGAATGTGGGATGAAAAAGAACTTATTGATATGGGTGCATTAACAATTGAGAGAAAATACGATTCTTGGGGTGACTGTTACTGTTATATGAGCCTTAACATACACAAGTTAGATGAAACAAGGTGGCAGATATTCAAAAATTATACAAGATATTCTGTGGTTGACAAAAAGGAACTTGACGAAGAAAATATCATAGGTCAGATATGGATAGTAGATAAGCCTGCATATACCGAAACAGTAGTAACTGGTTATAAATGCACTGGCTGTGGGGCAACCAAATAAGATATAAAGAGAGATAGCGAAAAGTTATCTCTCTTTTTTGGAATTTTGGTATATTTCAAAAATCCACCCTCCTTGTATCAGAACAAAGAGAAGATGTTCTGTATGTCGTTTATACCGACAGAGGAGAAAGAATAAGATTGATTTCGGCAAGACTGGCTGAAAAGCCTGAAATTGATTTATATTACAATAGATGAGGTGAATTTATGGAGAAAGTGTTTAGATTAAAATCGGACAGTAAGTTGACAGATAAACAGCGAGAAGAAATAAAAAAATGCCCGTAATTTGCCGTATGAACCCGATTCCGATTGTCCAGCATACTCGTATGACGAATTGAGGCAAATGCTTATAAAAACAAAGGATAAAGTTTCTCCGATGCAAAAACATAGGCATAAAGCGGAAATAAATAAACAATAAACAAATACGGATTGAAGACATAAGTAATATGCTTATGTCTTTTTTTTGAAAAATAAAATGATAGATTGGAATATATACAAGACAAAGTAATTCACTTGTGGTATAATAGGAATATAAACAAGAAAAACCTTGTAAGGAGATAAAAGAAAGATGAAAAAACTGAAAGTTCTGTCCGTGCTGGCATTGTGTATGCTTATGCTTGTTTCCTGCGGTGGAAAAAAAGTAACTAAAAGTGAAACCATAACTCCCACTGTGGCAGTTACCGAAAAAGCCACCGAAGGAAATGCCGATACGAAGAAGATGATAAGTACATTCTGTGTCATCAGCAGTGAAAAACTGAAAGAAAAATCACTTCCTGAATGGATCAAGGAAAATGAGGGTGGCATACCTGATGAACTGTTAAAGGACAGTTATATCGTATCTGCCTATATCAACGAAGCAGGAGAAATGGTTATTGCTGAAAATACCGAAGATAAGTTAGGTGGTATGAATAACATAACCTCTATTGAAGAAAAAAATGATGGTCTTACTTATGCAACACTGAAAGATAAGACAGAAAAGACTGTTAAATGCGATAAAAATGCCAAAGGCGAACTCTTTATCGTAATGGAGGAAACAGTCGCGGCGGTACAGATAGGCAACTGACAATCTGACATAAAAACTCTTTGATTAAAACCTCACGGGTCTCGTGGGGTTTTAGTCATACTTTGAAATATGAAACAGAAGATTAAAAAAATAACACCTTATATCTGTCTCATTCTGCCATATTTTATGATCTATTTCTTCTTCTTGTATATGGCAAGGGATACTTTCTTCATTCTTGAAATGACGACAATGCCGGGGTTTCTGTTCACTCTGTACTGGTCTGCGGTGTTTGTCTTTATAAGCCTTTCCCTGCCGAAGATATTTGGTATGATATTTTATTCGCTGGTTGGGTTTATGCATATTTTTATGTCCATCACCCATATCGTATGCTTAAAGGCTACGGATAAGTTTTTTTCCTTTTCTTTGCTTACGATGAAAAGTGAGGGTAAGGGATATATAAAAGATGCCATTCTGTCCGTAAATACGGGCTTGTGGCTTTATGTGATGCTCGTAGTGGCATTTTTCGTTCTTGGCATATATTTCCTTGCCAGAAGGGAAATAAAGCGGATAAAAGGCATCTGCGTGCCCATAGGGATATTCCTTATGATACCACTGCATTTCCTTGTAGTGACAGATCTTGGAAAGAATGATAAATCTTGGGATGCGGACTGGCGGTTGCCGAGAGGGATATATGAAAGTTACATTGATAAGGACAAAGCCTTTCTTGTGTCTGGGATAACGGAATATACCATAAAAGACCTTTATCTCTACTGTACTAAAACTGGAAAGAAGATAAGTGATAAGGATAAAGCCTTTCTTGATGGGATATTTTCGGAAGAAAGATGGCATGTTCCTAACGGATATACGGGCTTATACAAGGGCAAAAACCTTATCCTTATACAGTTTGAAGGGCTTGATAACTGGCTTCTTGATGATGAACATACTCCGTATATCAATAAACTCCGAAGTGAAGGAGCTGACTTTACAAGACATTATTCCTATGCGGTAAACGGGGCGACCTTAAATTCAGAGTTCTGTGTGAATACTGGGTTTATCAAGCCATATCTTTACGAGGAATCGGCAACTGCTTTTCTCGGTAATGAAATGCCTTATTCCATTGCGGAAATGTTCAGGAAGGAAGGATATGGAAGCATAAATGCCTACCATATGAACAAAGGGGCGTATTATTCAAGATCTGCTGCTTATGGAAACTGGGGCTATGATGCATACAATGGGCTTTATGACAGAAAAGACTATGGGCTGATATATCCCACAGAGGTAATGCTTGACAGTTTCCTCCTTGACGAAAACGGATTCGGTAATGAAATATTTACGCACGAAGAACCGTTTGTAAGTGAGATTATAACCTATACCGTGCATTGTGACTTTTCGCCCGATGATAAAAGAGTGAAGGCTCTTATGGAGAAGTTCGGTACTGATGCACCGAAAACGGCAGAAGAGGTGGCAAGGCTTTTCGTGAGGGAGACTGATGATTTTGTAAGGCTGCTTATTGAAAGACTCAAAGAAAACGGGCTGTATGACGATACAGTGATAGTAGGATATGCAGACCATTACCTTGTTTCCCTTTCCGATGATGCTCCGATAAGAAAATATAAGGGAAATGGGAACGAAAGAAACAACACTCCTTTCTTTATATGGGACAGCAAAGGACTTTTGAAAGGGGTAAATGACAAAATCAATTCCCAGACAGACATCCTGCCGACTTTACTCAACCTTTTCGGTATAAGGTATGATGAAAACTGGTATATGGGAAATGACATCTTTGATGAAGATTACAAAGGTTATGTGATATTTCACAATATGGAAATGAAAACAGATGAGGGTATCAGTCCTGTAACGGAAGATATGATGAAGATTATTAACAAGAATGACCTTATCCTTATGGCTGATTATTTCAGAAAGTGAGAAAATTATGAAATTTCGGAGAAGAATAAACAGAGCATCAAAAGACAGGCTTGGTGAGATAGGAGAACAGGAAGTTCTTGATATCATTGACAGTTCGGCAGTAGGCAAAATGCTCAACAATCTGTACATCCCCATAAAAGGAAGTGATGCTGATACAGAGATAGATACTGTATTCATCTGCCGTAAGGGTATTCTGGTTTTTGAAAGCAAGAACTGGCAGAAATGTTCGGTATATGGAAACATGAACATGGAACAATGGGAAGTATATTATCATGGTGACAAAAAGTTAGTGTACAGTCCTTCGTTGCAGAATGATAACCACATAAAGCATCTGGCTGGTATGCTCGACATGGACTTCAAAACCTTTGTGAATGTGCTTGTTTTTGGAGATACGGCAAATACTGAAAAGGTTTCTTTGCCTTATAATGTATATGTTTCCAAGCGGAGTGATCTTGCGGCAACCCTGAAAAAGATATATGAAGAAAGGGAAGATGTTCTGTCCGATGATGAGCAGGTAAAAATATATAACAGACTGAAGGTTTATGCCATAACGGATTTGGAGATAAAGGAAAAACATAAGGAAGATGTCCTTAAGCTCCGTGAGCAGAAAGAAAAAGAAGAAAAAGAGGCAAGAGAGAAGATATTTGAAGAATGTCGGCAGAAGCAAGATGAAGTATCAAATGAATATCATGCAAAAGAAAAAGACCTGTATTATGAGATCGACATTCTGAAAAACGAATGTGATTATGATGTGACTGTAAATGATAATAGGCTTAAAGAAGAATGTTCGCTTGAACTACAGAAGCATCCCGAAATTGAAGAAGTGATAAACAGATATGATGACCTCAAAAATCGGATACAGGAGAAAGAAAGTGAAGCGGTTGCCTTAAAAAGAAAACTTGATGAAGAATGTAATAAGGTTAATGCTGCATATGAGAGTGAGCAGAAACAAAAGATAGAGCAGTTAAATGCCGAAAATCAGAAGATAAGCGGTCAGCTCATGACATTTTTTAATGATTTTATGGCTAAATGGCAAAAGGCAAGTGATGAGCACCAGATGAGATGTTCTGAAATCAAAAAGAAATATCTTGAATTATCAAAAGATGCCGTTTCCGAGGAAGATAAAAGGAAGCTACGCAATGATGAGTGGAATGAAACAATGGAAAGTGCCAGATTAAGTGACAGGCAGCATGCGGAAATGGGCAGGGAAAATGAAGAACTGCAAAAGCCATTAAAAATCAGGATGAATGAAAACGAAAAAGAACGACATGCCTTATATAAAGCGATAGACGACAAGGTTAAGGAAAACAGAATTTTGTACAGACAGAAATTTCAGGAGGAAAATGAAAAAATCCAGAAAGAAATATCTGCCCTTTCCGAAGAGAAGAAAGTGATTGAAGAGGATTATCTTAAAGCGAGTGCTTGGAAGAAAGAATTATGCAGAAAATATGATGATGAAATGGCAGATTTCAAAGAAAAAAGATACCAGATGTTCGGTACGGACAAAAGGAAGATACTGAATGAGATTGATGTTCTTGCAAGGCAGTATAACAAGAAGTGGGATGATATCGCAAAGGAATATGGTATCAGAACCCCGTCTTATTTCCATAAGGGCATTTCTGGAAGATTTGCTAAAAGCGGAAAAGGGTTTCTGGAAAAATGAAAAAAAGATTTGGATTTATGATAAAATTTTAATCAAGGACACACAATCATATATAAAAGGGTGAAGATTACCCATGCTTTGCATAGAAAGGGCAGGATATGGCGAGCATTGAAAAATTCAAATCCTATCAGATCGGCAATCTCTTTAAGCATAACAACCGCTATCAGGGTGACGGGGTTAAGCACGAAAATGAGAACATTGATGATGTAAGGACTATTTACAATTATCATCTCAAAAAAGGGGTGCCGATGGACATAAGCAAAAGGCTTTCCGAACTTGTCCGTATAAAACGGAAGGATGGGGTTGTTCTCTGCGAGGTAGTAGTCACTGCACCGAAAGATCTGAAACCAGAAGATGAAAGAGCCTTTTTCCGTGCGGTATATGATTTTTACTGTGCTGACTTCGGTGAAGAGAATATTATAAATGCAGTTGTTCACAAGGACGAGGTAACACCACATATACATATAGATTTCGTTCCCGTGGTAAAAGGGAATTTTGAGATAACTCCCAGAACTGCAAAGGCTGTAAGCGAATGGCGTGAGATTTATCCTGACAAGGAAATGGAAAGGCTTAATGCAAGCCTGCTCATAAACATTGATTACCTGAAAGGCATGCATCCGAGACTTTCCGAGTATGTAAGGGAAGCGATAGGATATGAGGTAGGCATACTTAACGGTGCTACCATAAACGGAAACAAAAAGGTTAAGGAATTAAAGATAGAAAGCCTTGACAGGACGATAGCAGAAAAAAAGAAGATGATAGCCCTTCTTGAAGGGGATATAAATGCAATGTTTTCCGTGATGCACAAGTATGGTATCAAGGAAGAAGACCTTTCGGTATTTCCCCTTATAGAGCAGATAGCCGATTTAAAGATAAAGCTCAGTGTATATAATTCGGTTGTGTCAAGGAACAGATACCCCTTTACGAAGGAAGAACTTGCAATGCTCCGTGAGAAAAAGTATCTTCCCGCTGCATCACAGCCTTTTTCGGTCTTCAATGGTTCATATGTCAATACAAACATTGAAGAAGCGGCTACCATAGTGGTTGAGATAAAGGAAGAGCCGAAGAAAGATGAAAAGGAAAGGGAGACTGAAAGAAGGTTTGAAAGAAGGAGTGCTTTTGAAAGGAGACCTTCTGGAAACATCAATTCCCCCCAGCAGAAATACATAGACAGGGATGGAGACCTTTTCAGGCAGATAAAACTTGCGGCACAGACTGATGTTTCCGTGATAAAAAGGGAATCAAGGATAAATCCCAAAAGAAATTATATCTTTATAAAAACTGACGGGAACGCAAAGACCTGTATGGAAAACCTTATGAGGTTTGAAGAAATCTTAAGGGAAATATATTATTCTGGCAAGGCAAGGAATGAGGCAAGGCTTTATATGGACTCCCTTGATGATGATACATATGACCTTGCACAGACCATTTTAAGAAAAAACAAAATACCCGCTTACTATTTCATCCGTAAAGAAGGAATGGAAGAGGAAAAACAACAGCAGGAGATAAAAGAAAAGGAGAACACTGATGAGTAAGAAAGAGAAAGAGAAGAAACCCGAAAAGAAAAAGATGACGAAAGCACAGAAGACCATTATGGCAAGGACTGTACAGGAACTCCTTGATTTTTCGGGCGTGACTAATGACGGCATTTTCATTCAGGGAAAGAATTTTTCAAGGCTTTATGCCCTTGTGGATGCCAACTATGTGACTGAACCAGAGGAAAAGCAGATCGACATCTTAAACGATTATACCAAACTCGTGAACCGCTTTCCCGATAATGTAGATGTAACAGTCATTATCCTTAACTCAAAGAATACATCGGAAAACCTTGCGGAAAATTTCCACCTTAAAGAACAGGGTGACAGATTTGACGAATACCGCAGGGATTACAATTCTATCATAGATGCGAAGATAGAAGAGGGACATAATGATATTTCCAAAGAGAAGTATATCCTTCTTACTGTCCGTAATGCAAAAGACCTTGATGATGCAGACCAGATGTTTTCCGCAATCTCCATTTCACTTAATGATGCGGTAAAATCAATCAACAAAGTCGGTGTGAGAAGCATTGATACCATAGAAAGACTTTCCATTATGAAAAGGATCCTCTGTGGTGCGGAAGGAATCCCTTTTGAAAAAGAGTTTGAACCTTATTTCAACAAGTCGGAAGATGAAGACGGGAATGTTAAGATAAACTTTGAAATGAAGAAGTTAAGAAGATCTGGAATGTCCGTAAAGGATTGCATAGCACCGCAGTTCATTGAAAGGAACTCACAGTATCTCCGTCTTGATGAGAACAGATATGTCCGTTCATATGCGTTCAAACACCTTCCTCCCCAGCTTGACCCGCTATTTCTTACAAGAGTGACAAACCTTCCTTATGAGATGGTCACGGTCATTCAGTTCCGTGCGGTTCCGAGACAGACTGCATTAAGGCTTGTAAAGAACATGAATACTTCCATCAAGGCAGATGTCATCAAAGCCTCACAGCAGGCATACAGAAGCGGATATGACCCTTCGCTTATGAATGATGACCTTCAGCAGGCGATGGCAGAGGCAAGGCATACAAGGAACGATATCGTCAATGAGGGAAAGAAACTGTTCTTTGCCACTATGACTATCAGCATGTTCGGCAGTGACCTTAATGAACTTGAATTTATAGCAACGCAGTTCAAGTCAAGATGTGAGGATTATACTGTTACCCCTTCTTATCTCTGGGGCGAACAGATAGAAGGACTTAATACCGCACTGTTCACAGGTTCTTCAAGGGTTCTCGGTGACAGGATGCTCACAAGCGACAATATACAAGCCCTTTTCCCTTTCAATATTCAGGAACTTACGGACAAGAACGGACATTTCTACGGCATAAATGCGGTAAGCAAGAATATGATAATGTACAACCGCAAGGAATCAAGGCTTGCAAACGGACTTATCTTCGGACAGTCTGGTTCTGGTAAGTCCTTCATCACGAAAGGTGAGATAATCCCCAATATTCTTGACGGAAATGACGATATAATAATACTTGACCCTGAAAACGAGTACAGGGTCATCGCAGAGAACTTTGGCGGTACTGTAATTGACCTTGACACGAAGGCTGATTACCATATCAACCCTTGTGATCTCATCATGGAATGGGATGACAGAAGAGCAGACCCCCTTACCGAGAAGTGCGACTATATGGTCTCGCTCGTTGAGTCCGTGTTCGGTGGAAGGAAGGAATGTAATTCATATGAGGTTTCGTGCATACTCCGTGTGTGCAAGAAGATGTACGATCCGTATATTGCTGAAATGGAGAGAAGGCATCGTCAGGGAAGGGGCAATGACATACTTGATACCACTATCTGTCCTACTCTTGCTGATTTTTACAACGGACTTCTTGAAGACGGCAATGAGCATCCAGAAGCGAATAAGATAGCAAGTGCTATGGAGCCTTACTGTACGGGCGCATATAAGATTTTCTCATATCCTACGAATGTTGAGATAAGGGGAAGACTTGTGGTCTATAACCTTCTCAACCTTCCCGAAAAGATGAAGGAAATGGCGATGAAGGTATGCCTTTCTTCCATATGGTCGAGGATAGTAAGGAACAGGGAAGAGAATGAAAAGATGATGACCAATAAGGCTATATGGGTATACCTTGATGAGTTCCATCTTTTCTTCCAGACAGAGAGTTCAGCGACTACCATTATGACATATTTCAAGAGGGTTCGTAAGTATGGCGGTATTATGACTGGTATCACGCAGGATGTCGCAGATCTTCTCCGCAACCAGCAGGGAACTGCAATGTTCAACAATACTGGATTTTTCATCTTCCTTAACCAGTCACCTGTCGGAAGGCAACATTTGCAGGCACTTTACCATACATCCGATTCACTTATTGATTTCATAAAGGATAAACCCACTGGTATGGGACTTATCTATAACAATACGATAATGATACCTTTTGACTATAAACTTCCTTCTACATCTTCACTCTACAAACTTATGAGCACGAATCCGAATGATGTAAAGGCAAGGAAGGTAACTTCGGATAATTCGGATACTGGAAAAAAGGACATACTTGCTGGAATAAGAGAGGAACTTTCCAGACAGAAGGAAGAGGAAAAAACCGAAACCGCACCTGAACCCGAACCTGAATACGAAGATGACGAAGAGATAATAGATGTATAAAATATTTTTGAAAATATTCTGATGGATTGGAATATATACAAGACATAATCTGCCCTGTGTGATATAATGAGAGTGGAGGCAGTTTTGCCCTCGGTAATTCACAAAGGAGATAAAAGACATGGCTGAAACGGTACTGAAACTTGACATGACAAAGCCTGAAATGGATAAATTCATAAAGGACGAACCTTTCTTTACCTCACTTAATTCATTCTGCCTCGGAAAGACGAATGAGGAAGCGGCAGAGATATTCAGACAGTATCTTAAAGATAAGGAAAAATACGACAGTATGGTAAAGGAGGGTGAGTGATGGCTGATGCTAAAACGGAAGAGATGTTCGCATTTCTTTATAATGAACTTTACAAGCACGGCAGGGAATATCCCCCACCCGAACATTTACAGGGAACGCTCTCTTGGGAAGATATAGTGCTCTGTGCGGTTGAGGAACTGCTTGAAGAGACCAATTACGCAAAACTCATATACTCCAAAAAGGATGATGAAGTTGAGTTCGTGAAGAAGATAAGGAGATGCCTTAAAGTTTCCCGTTATCATGCGATTGCGAAATTAAAAGGCGTAAATCCCAAGAAGATGTCGAGAATGAACAAGGTTTATATGACCTGTGAGAACTATGGCATACCTATGGTTCCCGAAAATGCCTATAAGGTGGCATTTCTCATCAACGATATGAAGATATACTCCATACCTTATGTCAAAAGCCTTATCATTGAAGAAATGATGGCAAATGTCGTGTCAAAGTCAAAGCCGTTTGATGAGACCAGACCTGAAATGTAATGGAAGATAATTTATATTCGGCATATAAAAGCGAAAAAGAGATAAGCCTTTCCGCAAAAGATGTTTACTGTGACAGATTTGGAACACCGAACAGGGTGGCATTTGAAAACTTCATTGAAAACTGCACCGAGGAACTTTATCTCTTTCTTGTATCTGTCGATCTTTCGGAAGAAAACAGAAAGAGCAGAGGAACTGGCGACTACCACCTGAAGAAATTCATAAACTCGTTTAAGGATTATCGGCTCTTTCATATACAGGGGGAAAAATACAATATCCTTGTGCCGAAGGAAGATGTCAGAAAGGTAAAGGAACTCCTTGATGCAGACAGAAGGACACCTGTATATTATGGTTTCGTAAAGAAAGCGGTAAGTGTTTGGAACATATCCGATATCCTTGCAGAAGGCATAGACCTTATGTATGAGGACAGGAACAAGAAGAAAGGATATGTGCCGACTGAAAACCTTGCGGAAGATACCGAAAGGAAGGAAACGCTTACAAGGAAGTTCCGTGAGACCATGTGGTATGCGGAAGCGGAAATATCCATAAAAGACCCTTACGGAAAGGCAAAACTGCTCATATTCCTTACGGAATGGGCTGAAAGCCTTGTGACCGTGCCCACTCTCCTTGTTATTGACGATGGAGAAGATGTGAGGGTGTTTTACGGAACGAATCATGTCTTTGGGATAAACGGGGTAATGTTTGCCTGCAGTATCCGTATAGGAAGGGATAATGAACTTAATTTCTCACTCTACAATACGGATATGAGTGTGGAAGGTATAAACATAAAGACCGATGTACACAGCGGTACAAGGATACCTGCAAACTTCGGTAAAAGGATAAATGCGGAAGAGGAGATATATCCAGTAGGGCTGAATATATATGGTTTGTCCGATTATGTCCTTTTCAACAGGGAAACGAAGGAATATGATTTCAACGACAGAGGGCTTGTCGAGATAGAAGGGAAGATATACGGGGTGGTTCAGGACGAACAGTTCATAGACCTTATCCCGCAGTAAGGAGAAAATATGCAGAAAGTAATGGATATGACAAATGATACACAGAGAGAGGCTTTCCAGATGTGCCTTGACAGGCTGAAAAACTGTAATGCAGTCGTTACATTAAGGCAGTATCTTTATGTCAATGAGACTAAAAGAAATGAAATGGTAGTAGACAGCCTTAACCTGACGGAGTGCAGATGTGAAGTTTTTTTCACCGATGGCATCGTGTATCTTGATATGCATATAGAAGCCGAAACAGCGAAGAACATAAAAAGACTGTGGCTCCGCAGCCTTAAAAACAATTCAAACAAGAACCTTAACGGAAAAGTAAGTGATATGGCTCTTGTCATAGATCTTGTGAAGACAGAGGCTGTGATAGGAGAACCGGGGAATGAACTCGCTTATATCATTTCCCTCTTCAAGCCTACTTTCCTTTCACTTGAAAATGAAAATGGGGACACTAAGAACATAACCCTTCTTTATTCCCCCAATAATTTTTATTTCGGTATAGAAGAAGTCCATATGGAAGAAGTTGAGTATGAGGAACTTGAAGAAGCGGGGAAGAAGATGGATGATTTTCTCCGTGATTTTGCCGATGAAGAAGAATATGATGAAAATGATAGTGTGATAGGCAATGATGAGTTTATAAACAATGATGATTTCCTTGATGTATAAGCGGGAAAGGATGGGATTATGTCAGAACTCGGCTGGCTTGGAATTGCGGTTGCAGCCCTTAACGAAAGAGAGAGGAACAACCTTAACCTTGTTTCCAAGCGGGAAAGTAAAAAAGTAGATGAACTCTTTGAGATACTTCATGGTGACAAGACCTCAAAGAATGGCGAATATGATGCCCAGTATGATAAGAATAACTATGAAAGGTGTGCCTTTGATGATGTGAGACAAAGGGATACCTTTTTGTCGTGGGCATCAGACCACGGGCTTGCGGTAACAAGCACGATTGCATCATATGGTGAAAAATATCTGATCGAGGTTAAGAAAAGTTCCGAAAACGAGACACTTATGCAGGACTTCACAAAGCAGACTGGTATCGGTTTTAAGGACGAAAGCAATTACAGTTATATTTATGATTTTGAGCAGAGGGACAGGGTTGAAGAAGTTTCCAAAAGGGAATATGGTTCCACTATAACACAGCATCTTGACTATCTCGGAAAAGCGATAGATAAGGCATGGGAAGCGAGAGATGTCGCAAAAACCATTGACAAGGAAGGTAATGCTGACAGGCATGCTTTCACAAATGCCCTTGATAAAGAGGGGAATTCTGTATTCGGAAGGACACAGGAGTCTATCTCGAACACACAGAGGGTATATGTCATAGGCGGTGACACCGTTATGATAGGTGGTAAAGTCCTTCCAGAAGGCGAACTCCGTGATGCGATGCTTGAAAGATACCAGCAGAGGATGTCAGATGCACAGGAGATACTTCGTAACGGTACATACAGGGGAAAGGAACTGGATAAGGTTAAGGTCAATGAATCTGGCATAAATCCTATATTTGACCCTGAACTTATAAAGAAAAATGCGGAAGCAGTCCTTAACTGTGCATACAAACAGGAATTTGTCATTACCACGGATAATGCCGATAAGATGAGCAGGGATGTTGATGAGGTCATAACCGCATACGGAGGGTACAGTAATCTCCTTAATGAAGTGAACTCGTCAATGCTCGCATATACATATACAAAGGATTATGTGTTAAGCACGGAAAACATATCTGTCCTTGATGGCATTGACATAAGCACAAGAGAAGCCCTTTACGGCATTGATAAGATAAGACATTCGGGCGATCTGTATACAAACGAAGAGACCAATGCCCTGTATCTCGTGACGAAGAGGCTTGAAAGCCTTGAAGCCGACAAGGATGATATTGATTTCCTTAAAAACTCAAAGACAAGGCAGGAGATGCTTGACGGTCTTGACATCATTGAGAAGAAGTATGGTACGGAAGGTATCGGTGATGCCGTTACATCTCTCCGTGATTCCGTAAAAAAGCATGAGAATGATGGACTGAAGATGGCAGACCTTACCATAAGGGACAGGGAAAGCATCGTAAAAGCCATAGACGAACATATAGCACATCACCCCGATGATGCGGATATCGAAAAGTTAAAGGAAATCAAAAAGAATATAGAGATAACCGATAAGGAAAAAGACCTTATAAAGAATGGTCTGGTAACGGGTGAGTGCCTTACAAGGGATTTCGGTCTTGATAATGTAAGGCTTCTTTCCATGAACGACAAGGAACTTTCAAACCTCGGTCTTACCACTGCGATGAGGGATAAACTGCTTTCTGCCGCAAAGGAACAGGGAAAGAACATCAATGAGTTCCTTATAGGGCTTAATGAGAGCGAGCTGAAAAAATATGGGCTTGATGCGAAGAAGGTTGAAGCGATAAAGAGCCTTACCCTCGGAGAAAAAGCACTGTTTTCAATGGGCGACCTTATCACTATCAAATACGAGATGGTAAAGCGGTTCGCACTTGACAGGATAAGCCTTGCGGAATTTAAGACACTTGACAGTGAAGGACTTGCCCTGCTCGGAATATCTGCTT
>Ga0247609_10000265_pt1 | contig 75744 bp, 118 predicted proteins | sample 172DNAGHGlowgp2_FD_193487 | JGI IMG/M metagenome (GOLD analysis project Ga0247609, IMG submission 193487) | Sheep rumen microbial communities from Palmerston North, Manawatu-Wanganui, New Zealand - 1728 DNA GHGlow gp2 | ecosystem: Host-associated > Mammals > Digestive system > Stomach > Rumen ...
TAAAGGAACTTGAGGATAAGATTAAGATAACAGGTATTGATGAATCAATAAACTTAAAGAAGAAGACTTATTTTTTAAAGGGAATAAAAAACGCTAAATTAGATTTTGAAATATTTGAACAATCTTTAAAGTTAGCGAAAAACGAATGTGTTTAAACTGTTACATTGTTTAATAAATTAAAATAACAACAATTATGAGTATGAGTGAATGGGCGGAAAGAGAGTGCCGTATCGCCTGCGGCAGAGAGAATCCAAATTTTGATTTTGATTCGGATGAGTTTGACTACGGATGTAGTTGTTACAAGTCAGCGTTGAAGGCTTATAAATCGCTGATGGAAGATGAGCATAGTAGTGCGAGTTTTGAATTCACAAAGAACATATTGATTAGGCTGTTGGAGGGACAACCCTTGACACCGATAATCGATGAGGACTTCTTTGATGAGAATGGAAATTTGCTATGTATGGATATGCCGAGTGATTATCCGAAAGAACGAGGATTGAAATCGGAAACGCAATGTCCGAGAATGTCACATCTGTTTAGGAAAGAGAGCCTTGATGGTAAGGTGACGTACCACGATATTGACAGAAGTTACTTTGTGGATATAGAAAAACCGTCTAACACTTATACAACAAATGACAGTTTTTTGGATGAGATGTTTCCTATAACGATGCCGTACTATCCACAAGTCGGAAAGTTCGTAATATATGCGCAGGAGTTCCTGACCGACAAGAAGAACGGAGACTTTGACACAAGAGGGTTGATATACATGACAACGCCAGATGGAAAAAGAGTGGAGTTAGGGTTGTACTATACCGAGATTGATGGGAAGTGGACACAGATACCGAAGGCGCAGTATGACGAACTGCTATCAAAACGGATAGACAAGTTGTGTGAGAAGGTCGCTGACAAACTGATATGGACAACGTTGAGCAATTCGGTATCCGAAGATGAGAGCGACAGGCGAAACGCAGCGTATGCGAAAATGAGCGACGAGTGGAAGGAGAAGTACAGAAACTATCTTGTGGAGTTGTGTAAGTTCTTTGAGAATGAGGAGAACTACAAGTACAACACATTTGGCATGGAGCAAGCATTGAGCAGGGGCAAGAAGAAGGAGGACGAAGGAGATGCGAAGTACAGTGGTATAGAGCCGTTAAAGCGCATAGCCGAGCATATAGAGATACTGATAGAGACACTGAACAACAAGATAGTTACAAAAGATGACATAGAATCGTTGCGCAAACATGATATTACTCTAAAAAGATAAACGGACGCAAATGCTAAAAGGACTACACAACCATTGGACTAAGAAGGGCGGCAGGCTGTTTCCGAAGAGAGCCTTCGGGAGTGAGGCGGAGGCTAAGGAGTTTATGAACGGCAACGGGGTGGAGCGGGCTATTTTCAATGCGTACAAGTGCTCCCTTTGCGGCAAGTGGCACATAGGACATAAAAACAAATAAATCATGACAGTATACAGAGTGATGACAAGTTTTACAAAGAACGACTGCCTTCGGTTTTATATCATGCCGTACGACTTGTTCGGACACGTTCATGCCATTGGTTTTTGGAACGTGGTGCGGGAGTTCAGGTGCGGCATACTTAGACTAAACCCGTTCAAGCTGCGCCGCAAGCTAAGGGAGCTGCGCGCAGCCGAGGCGTGGGCGGCAAAAGAGAAATGTTTAAAACTAATAAAATGAAAGCAAAGAAGATTATAGGGTGATTTCGTAGCAGAAACTACGAAACGTGTCCGCAGCTTGACTCGCTGCTGCAGTCCTGCTTAGATAGCGGCATAAAGGCGGTTGTAAGGCGGCTTGGCGGGATTGACTCAAAGGACGGGGTTAAGAGAACGAACATCCCGTATTACGATGGCGATATATACCTAATGTACAGCAACGTTACAGACCGTATTTTTTACGATTATTTTGATTCGGACGATCAGGGCGTATTTGTGGCAACAGAGAACGGGTGGCGCAAGCTGCTCTACACTCCGCACCGCGGGTACGTAGACGGCAGCAAAAAGCTTTTATATGAAAACGACACCAACTACTCAAACTATATGCTAAACGCGGCGGGAAAGAAGTTCCGCTATATAGGCAATATATACGAGGACATCACGGTGCTTATTGACAAAGAGTAAAAATCTGCACATTTTACTTGTTTGTAATAATACTTTTATTACCTTTGTGTCAATGCAGATAACTGCAGAAACACGTTAAACAAAAGAGGTTATGACAATGCAGTTTTTTAATTTGGGTAAGGCTCGACAGACTGAGGTTGAGCGTTTGATTAGCGTACGTAGGAAGCTTGCCGCGCTTGACGCGCAGAAGAAGGAGCTTGAGGCTGAGGAGGCTAAGCTCAAGGACGTCATCAAGGAGGAGATGAAGGCGAACAACGTAAAGACCTACGACAACGGGGTTATTAGCATCACGCTGAAGGACGGTTATATCCGCCACGACTTTGACAAGGAGCGGTTCAGAGCGGACAACGCCGAGCTCTACAACAAGTACTTAAAGGACGTCGAGGTTAACGGCTCGATGCTTATCAAAATCAAAGGATGATGAGATTCATTGTTTTAAGTTTAGATGACGATAGGACGGTTTGCAGGGTAAAGCCTGCAGACCTCCTTGAGTTTGAGGGCGTGGAGTTTACAGACGTGCTTGACAATTTAGTAGACATAAATACTAACGATTATGAAAAACGGTAGGTTTACAAAAGAGGATTTAAAGGATTTGCGCGCGGGGTACTACGTTTTAAACCGCGATGGAAGTCCGTGTCCAATTGAGAGCGTTGACGATACGGGGGTGGTTGTAGAAAGCGACCACCTCTCCGTGTCGGAGATCAGTGGTGTACCAATCACATGGGAGGTAATAGAGAAGATCGGTTTTAGACTATACGGCGGTACATTTATGTACATATTCGTCATAGGAAAATACGATAGGGTTGTGTACAACCTTGACTCCAAGATGCTCTACGTGCAGAGGTTGTTTAACGGCAACAAGCACGCGGCGGTCAAGGCGGAGTACGTACACGAGCTACAGAAGGCGTTTGATGAGTACGAGGTTGATAAATCGTTCAAATTGTAACGCAAGTTTTATATATTTAAGTATGGGATTAGAGAACTTTACAATCGAGGAGTTTATTGAGAACTACACGCCGAAGATAGTAAGCTTGTACGAGCGACCTTATGACGATGGCATATATCAGACCGTGGCTGAGGATTTGACTACGGGGGGTAGTTTGACTTCAAGTTTGCCGACGACGACAGCATTTGGTTTAGCGGTGAGGATGGCGGTTACTTTTCTCCCGACGATTGGTATAGCGACGATTACGATAAATTAGGAGTATAAGATTATGAACTTAAAACATAGGAGTATAAGATTATGAACTTAAAACAGATGATGGGACGGCAGAGAGTGGCGGACGCAAGGAGAGACAAACTAAGCACCTCGTGGCTTAAAAACGACTACCTTGAAGCCATTAAAAAAACTCAATGGACGGATATAACCGAGAGTATGTTAAAGCAGTCGGGGGTGTACGATTTGGTTGTGGATTATTTTCCAAAGGCGGCATTAGTTGATTTGCGCGGGGGAGGAGTTGCGTTTGATCTAACCCGTTACGACAACGATTGGTTTTTTATAGACAATAAAGAGTTTGTGAGCAAGATGGACGCCATGCTTGGAGATAGTTGGAGTAGCGCAAACGTGGACGGTAAGTTTTTGATTGAATTTGGTTTAGGATAACATAAACGCCACCGTTGTTGAAATGTAGCTTCAAGGCGCAAAAACAAAGCTGCAAAGGTTCTTTTAAGTTTAACTGAGTTAAACTTTTCTATTCTACAACTATCGGCTGCGTCCCAAAAGGATGCAGCCTTATTTTATTTCAAATGTTGCGAGAAAACCGCGATGTCTTCAGCTTTACGGATGAATCGCTATACTTATTTATTTTTTTATTTTGTATTTTAAAATATTATACATATTTTTATAAAAAACAAGATATATGATATATAAGGCATACAAATACCGAATCTATCCTAATAGTTCTCAAAAGGAGCTGATAGCGAAGCATATAGGTTGTTGTCGTTATATCTACAATTATGGACTTGAAAAGAAAATCAAGGTATATCAGGAATCAAAACAAGGAATTTCAAGATTTGAAATTTCAAAAGACTTGCCTAAATTAAAGAAGCAGAACGAAACCTCTTGGTTAAAGGAAGTGAACTCTCTTTCTTTACAGGCAAGCCTCGCGAATCTTGACATGGCTTTCACAAGATTCTTCAAGGAAAAGAAAGGATTCCCAAAATTCAAATCAAAGAAAGTTGGAAACCAATCCTTTCAAGTTGTTCAAAACTCAAAGGTTGACTTTGAGAATAACAAAGTGTTTTTGCCTAAATTCAAGTCTGGAATTAAATGTATATTTCATCGTCAGTTTGAAGGTGAAATCAAAACATCCACAATAAGCAAAACCCCGTCAGGAAAATATTTCATATCAATACTTGTAAAGTTAAATGATGATAATCCAAAGAAAGTTCCGATTGATGAGAACCAAGCAGTCGGAATAGACTTAGGAATCAAAACATTTGCTACATTAAGTGATGGTACAGAAATTCAAAACCCGAAGAATCTCAAAAAATCTATGAAAAGACTCAAGAGATTGCAAAGAGACGTTTCCCGTAAGCAGAAGGGAGGCAATAATAGAAAGAAGTCTGTAAAATTACTCGCTGTACAGCACGAGAAAGTCTCAAATCGGAGAAATGATTTTTTACACAAAACATCCAAATTTTTGATTGATAATTACGATACAATCTGTCTTGAAACTTTGTCTGCAAAGAATATGATGCAAAATCATAAACTTGCTCAAGCATTGTCCGATATTGCTATTGGAACTTTCAATAGTTACGTTGACTACAAGGCAGAATGGAATGGTAAGAACATATTAAGAATTGGAAGGTTTGAACCGTCATCGAAAATGTGTGAATGCGGAAACATCTACAGAGACTTGAAATTGTCTGATAGGGTTTGGAAATGTCCGTCTTGTGGAAGGACAAACCAAAGAGACTTATTAGCTGCAAACAATATAAAGAAGTTTGCATTTTGTAAGAATAATACCGTCGGAACGACGGAAATCTACGCTTGTGGAGATATGAGTTGCGTTAGCAATTCAGCCCAAGAAGCACACAAATCTTTAGTTTGTGTGTAGTTCACTTAACGATGAGTTAATTTTTCTATTCTACAACTGTCGGCTACACTCTTCCAAGGATGCAGCCTATTTTTATTCCACTTTTGTGGTAAGTTATACAATATTTGTTATATTTGTAGCCGTTAACAAAAAAACACAAAAACACAATGAGCGACTTAGTGATAAGTGGGTACAAGGACAAGGAGGAGATTGACTCGCCTTGCATCTCCCACGTTTACAACATGGACTGTCTTGAGTTTATGAAACAGCTTCCCGACAACTACTTCGACCTTGCAGTTAGTGATCCTCCGTATGGCGGGGGCAACGACGAGGGTGCGTACAACCGTTTCGGCGAGCTTTTCAACAAGTACAAGCCAAAGGACGGTGAGAAAAAGGAGAAGGAGGTCAACCACTCGCAGGGTGGTATTTTTGCCAAGTACAACGATCCCGCCAAGAAGGAGGTTGAGGACAAGCTTGGCAGGATTGAGTGGGACGTTGCGCCAAAGGCGGAGTTCTTCGACGAGCTGTTCCGTGTGTCAAAGAATCAGGTTATTTGGGGTGGTAACTACTTCCCGCTCCCGCCAACCCGCTGCTTTTTGATTTGGAAAAAGCACGTCCCCGAGAACTTCTCGATGGCGATGTGCGAGTACGCGTGGACAAGCTTTGCAAAGAACGCGAAGGTCTTTGAGCTCCCGAGCACGGGCATACCTTACCGTTTCCACCCGACGCAGAAGCCTGAGGCGTTATACGCGTGGGTGTACAAGCTGCTCGCCAACAAGGGCGACAAGCTTTTTGATCCGATGATGGGAAGTCAGTCGTCCCGCGTTGCGGCTTACAAGATGGGCTTTGACTACTACGGGTGCGAGCTTTGCGAGGACTACTTCAAGCAGGGGGTTGAGAAGTTCGACCGTGAGTGTCTTGGGGAGGTCAAGGCTGCGGACGGTAAGATTATCAAGCAGATGAGCTTATTTGACTAAAAAATATGAGCAGGAGTTTCAAAAAGGTAGCGGGCGGGACGTACGTAGGCTGCAAGTCGCAGAAGAAGGGCAAGCAGGCGTGCCACCGCAAGTTTCGTCGCAACGGCAGCCTCACCAAGATGCGTGAGGCGATGGACGAGTGGGACTTGGGGGGTGACGGGAAGACAGTCTATACTTGGGACAAGAGCTCGGATTTGTACAAAAGAGTGGTAAGAAAATGAGCAGACCTTTCATATTTTTGCGGGAGAACACACCCGAGGTGCAGCAGCGGCTTGCTGACGAGGGTTTTGATATTTGTTGCTGCGCAGACTTCAGCGGATCTATATGGCTGAACGGTTGTTTGTTAGGAAAGGACATTCACATACACGGTGTTGGCTACCCCGACGAGACGGACGATTATTGGAATCAGCCGTCCGACGTTGTGGTTGAGCGGGTGCTTGAGGACGAGCGGGAGTGCGGCAACGAGATTGTGGACTGCGGCACGGACGTAGACAAGTTTGTAACGGAGCTTCGGCGATTATACATTTGATTGCTTGCAAAAAAGTATTAGTTTTGTGCTATAAATAAATCAAGTATGGAAAACAGTACGGTTATTTCGGAGGACTTTAAGAAGAAGATTTGGTTGGATTACCCGTTACCCGAGCGGCTTTCTGTTTGGGGTGGTGACGGGGTAAACACCGTGCCTCTTAAGGATATAGACGAGTTGATAACGATGTGCGTAGAGGACGTGGCGTCGGACATTGTTATACGCGGTGACATACGCGCCACGGGCATGTCGACGAAGATGCCTGAGGACACGGTTGCCGTGATGTACGCCAATATGGAGTACCCTTTTCAGGGTAACCGACAGGTCAAGGTCAGCTACGACTCGTCCACCAAGACGGCGTTGATGCGGTACACGCCCGCGATGATTGTGTATCAGCGCAAGATGCACGTTGAGGATATTGACAAGCTGCAGGGCGACCGACTGATATTCTTCCGTTACTACGTGATGAACAAGATGGCTGTGGTGGAGCTTAACTACCTCAAGACGATGAGCATGACGCTTGACAACGGCGGGATTGACTTGGCGGTGCTTGAGGAGTTTGCTAAGGACACCGCGCAAAAGGTCAAGGAGTTAAAGGAAGACACGATATTATTGTACTCACCGACAAACGGATAATAGTTATGTTTGAGCAGCAGCTTTTGATGGATTTTGACAACGGTGGGACTACCATTGAGAGCGAGCCAACCGTTAAGGAAAAGAAGTACAAGTACCGCATTGACAAGAAGCTGTTAAGGCTTTGTTGGGCGGGGGACGACGTGAGCAGCAAGGACGCGGCGAGAGCGGCGGCGGAGCTGAAGAAGTTTGCCAACGTTGTGCTCAAGCGGCACTTTTCAAGTTACACGTATATGGCGCGGGATCTTATAAGCGACGCCATGGCTGCAATATACAGAAAGCGCAGCTACTACGATCCCAAGCGTGATCCGTACACGCTGATGTACTGCATCATACGCAACGAGATCGGCAACAAGATATTAAAGTACAGCAAGGAGTACCTTATTGAGGACTACGTTGACTACTACAACTCCAACTCCACAGGCAAGGTGGAGTACATGGACGACATACCGAGGTGCGCGTCGAAGTATTTTGACGCTTTGGTTGGGGACATAGACGAGAACTACGTTGTAGTGCCGAACAAGGACGTGACCGACCTGCTTGTTTATCTTAAGCTCAACGAGCACCGCTCGCGCATAAAAGCCGCGCCCGAGTTTATTGAGGCGGAGCAGCACTCGGTGAACGTGATGTACAACCTACTTAAAACAGTTATAGAAAATGGACAACAACAACAGCCTGCTCAGCAAGTCTGAGCGTTTTAGCGAGGAGTACTGCTGCTCCGTGGTGCGCGTCGGGGAGCTTATTGACGTTCCCAACAGCGACAACTTTAAGCAGACGTTTGTAAACGGGGAGTCAATCGTGGTAAACAAGAACGACGTCCACGAGGGCGACGTGATGCTTTACGTCTCCAACGAGTGTCAGATCCACGACGAGTTTTTGTCTGCAAACAACCTGTACGCGGACTGGGAGATGAATGCAAATGAGGAGGAGATTAGGGTGTGGATCAAGAAGGATTCGGAGTTTCTCCTTTCCGAGAACTTTAAGAAGATGAAGGGCTATTTTGGAAAGAACGGACGCGTGCGTATGATCAAGCTTCGCGGCTGTCCCTCTTTCGGCGTGCTTTTCAAGCCAGAGTTGATGGTTAAGGCTTACGGCGGATGGTTGAAGGATATAGATTGGGAGCAGATGGTAGGTACTGATTTTGACTCCGTTACGTTCTCACCTGACATGTGGCAGCCTACGACCTTTGTCAAGGCGTACGTTCCTCCCACCCACGGCGGACACTCGCGGACGGAGTCGAAGAAGGTTTCGAAGTGGGACAAGTTTGATAGGATGGTTGCGGGGCAGTTTAAGCTGCACTATGACACAGAGCTGCTCAAGAAGCACCTTGACCGCTTTACTCCCAACACGGTGATTGACGTTACGGTCAAGATGCGCGGCACGTCGTTTATATGCGGCAACCTGCTTACAAACTACCCGAAGCCGTTCTACAGACTGCGGCGGCTGATCAACAAGGTCTTCAAGACAAGCATTCCCGAGTTCAATCAACGCTACGGGATGGTATGCTCGTCCCGCAAGGTGATCAAGAACGAGTGGGCTAACACCAAGCACAAGGACGGTTACTACGGCGTGGATATATGGACGGAGTACGGCAATATAATCTACCCGTACGTGCCGCAGGGAATTACGGTTTACGGGGAGATCTGCGGTTACCTTACGGGCGAGAGCCGTATGATTCAAAAGGACTACGACTACGGCTGCAAGTCGGGCGGGAACTTTCTGATGATATACAGGGTTACTGAGCACACGGACAGCGGTATAATAGAGTATCCGATTGATGACGTGATTATGTTTACCAACGTTCTTATCAACCAAATGAAGGAGCACGGGGATTCGAACGTCGCCCGCATTTTCAACATAAAGAACGTGCACCTTTATCACGGGAAGGTGAAGGGGTTTACGGACGCTGTGGAGCGACTTCCTGAGGTGCTTGCGCACACCTACAATATAGAGGGTAACGAGCAGTTTTGCGCCTACAAAGTGCCTCGTGAGGGGCTTGTGGTGAGGATCACAAACGACTTAGTTCCGTCCGCGTACAAGCTTAAGTCGACAGCGTATCTGTCCCGTGAGGCGGCAGAGGTTGACAAGGGTGCGGTTGATATTGAGATGGCAGAAAATAGTTAGGGTAATCATATATAATTTTACACTACAAAAAACTAATGAGCGATAATTACAGCACGGAGGTGTTAGCCCGCAAGATTGCGGAGGGCACGGCGAACAGAGAGGAGCGGGGGATAACCCTAAAGACAATCAGCACGCAGCTTGCCATCGAGATGGTGACAGGCTTGGAGGACGTGCGGGACTACGTGGACGGGTTGAAAGACCTGCGGTCTAAGTTCACGCAGAAGTTCGTGGAGAAGGCAAACGAGGCTCTTGAGCTTGACGAGCTCGACCTTGACGACATATTTAAGTACATGACCTCTATATCGGACAACGAGGTCAAGGTTGTGGAGGCGTACCGCAAGCTGCTGCAAGGCGGGCAGCTTTTCAACGAGGACTCGATGAGCGAGCAGGATCGCATTATTGTGCGGTTGCTGCAGTCCTTCAAGGACAACACGCAGAAGAAGGAGTTTTACGAGATGGTAGCCAAGTACATGGCGTCGAAAAACATCTCGTTAGACTAAGCGCGAATTATATATTTAGTTGAGTGTTAATAGTACACCGTAATAAATGTTTTATTATTATTGCAGTGGATTTAAAGGTTATTAAAGCGTAAAAATATGGAACGTGTTAGTGATGTGCGTGGTTCTTACGAGGCTATAAAAGCCGACATTGAGAAGATAAAGGACATTCTTCGCGCAGACGATAATACCACGGACGAGGAGATTGCGGAGCGTTTGGGGTACGATTACGAGTACTTTGACGCGGGCAGCATGGCGTTTTTTAAGGATACGGTTAGCGAGGCTAAGTACGACTTGGAGGACGAGAGGGTTTCCAATAGTAAACAAATTAGAGATTCAAAGTCGTACCCTACTTTTAGGATTGAGGTAACGGACGTTAATACGCCGTCAAATCCTGTTCTTGTGTTTATCGCCAACGACTTCACCGAGGAGGAGGCTGAGGACTTTTTGGCTGAGAACTACAATCAGGTTCGGTGGATTCCTGATAACCCGTACGGTTACAACGCCGCAAAGGTGTGGTGGGGTAAATGCGAGGGCGGCAACATCTCGTTTATGGCGGCATTGCAGAATGATTATTAAATAATTATAAAAACATACGACTATGAAATTTGTAGATGAATTGGGGTTTGAGGACATGTTGGATTTGGTTCGTTCAAGATCTGAAAGACGTGAGATTTTGGTAAATGCGACAAATTTAATAACGCTTGCTGCAATAGAGGGCGATGAGATATACGATATTATTGAGGAAGCTCTCGACAAATTTTACAAGGCTTTGGATATGGAGGAGCTTGAGCGGTTGTTCTCGGACGGTAATGGTGCAATAAACCGTTTGATTCCCAAAAATCTTGGTTACCAAAACTGGGATGAGCTTGGGACTGACGTATACAATAAACGACACGGAGGCAAACGATAAGACGGTAATTGAGTAACAAATTAGATATTTAGACTTATGTATTACGAAGAGTTATTAAACGAGGAGCGTTGTGAGGAGTTGGTGGACGTATTGGATGTCTACTACGGTGACAAGCCTTGGACGGACGAGCCCGAGTGGGACGGTGTAAGCGTAGCGGAGGCGTACGACGAGTTCAAGGACGAGGGACGACGCGGTTTTGGCAGACAGGCGGATAAGTACGCTGACAAGATTGCGGCTGACGCGGTTATGGGTGTGCTGCCGACGAGCTCCCGAGACTTTAAAAGGATTTTAAAGTCGGAGCGCGTAACGTCGCACCGCAACCTTGTGAAGCCTTGGATGAAGGAGTTTGTTTTGGACTAAAAATATACAAGTTATGGTACGGTTTGAGGATTTGGAGATGCATACGGACGAGGACGGTGTTTACTACGAGCTGCGCAAGCCTGACGCGTGGGCGGACATTTACCTGCAGATCATACAGGAGAGTAACGATGAGTGGTACGTCCGCGTTTGCGACGAGCCTCTTTCCGTGCGGTACAACCTCTCCAACGACTACGAGGTGGAGACCTTTGACACCCCGCAGCTTGCGTTTAACGAGCTGATAGGTGTCTTTTTGATGATACGCGGTGGTGAGCTGACCTTAGACGGGGTGTTTCCGTCGTGGAACGAAAACTTTGAGCACGACCGCATTAGAGAAATGATGGACTACGTTTTGGACTAAAAATATACGGCAATGATGCGATTTGGAGATTTTAAAGCAGAGATACAGTTTCGCGACTTGGAGATGTATGAGGATGACGAGAAGTACATGGGTGAGTGTTGGTACGAGCTGACCGCATTCAACAATCCCAAGGCTTACGTACAGATTGTGCAGGAGGAGGCGGGACACGACGATTGGTGGAACGTCCGTGTTAGCGGCTCTTACCTTGTGGATAGCAACCTTGATCCGATGTCGTTTGAGACTCCCGAGGATGCTTTTGATGAGCTTATGGAGGAGTGCGCTATGATCGCAAACGGAGAAATGACGGTAGGTGAGGCATTCCCATACAATAGCGACCGCGACTACGATCGTATTGTAGAAATGATCGACTACCTTTTGACGGGTAACAAACTGCGTTAATACTCAACAGCCATGTCAAAGATATCCGAGCTAAACGATTTCAAGTTAGGCAGAGCGATGGGGGAGGTCACCGAGCGTGAGAAGGTGCTCAAGACGGACAACGTGTACTACAAGCGCGGGTTCAATCTTGGGCGCAAAACCCGCTCAAAGAAGACCTTGGAGGAGGCGCTTACCGACTCGCAGCTGCGGTCGCAGATAAAGGCGCTCATACAGGAGTACCGCAGGACAAGCGACTCCGCGACCTACGCCAAGATAATCGACAAGTACCAACTCCTCTCCGACCGTCAGATAAAGGACGCGGACGACGAGGAGTTCACCCTCTTAGAAGACAAGAACGGCGACACCGTTCTCGCGAAGAAGTACACCAAGGAGAACCTTACCGCCGCCAAGGACTACCTGAACGAAAACAGCGACCTTACCATCATCGGTAAGGACGAGGACGGTAACGTCTACATCGGCGAAAAAGACGACAACGCGGAAAAGAAAGACGAGAAAGAGGTGATAGAGGACTCACTTAACAATAGGATGGAAAATCGAGTTATGGCAACTGAAAAAAACGGTTACAAGCTGCTCCGCGTTAGCGACAGCAAGTACACGGTACACAAGGACGGCGACACGTCCTACACTCTGTACAAGGTTAACGACCACTGGGGCTGCACGTGCAGCGGTTACTACTACAGAGGAGCGTGCAAGCATCTCGACATGCTTAGGGGACGCGTAGCAGACTCCGAGTTAGCCAACAAAGAGACGCACACTCGCAAGGAAATAGAACAAGTGGCGGATACCTTTAAGACAATACTTGACGGGCGCACGTGGGCTTTAAGCGGCGACTACAGAAGAGGAGTAGACACGGTCGAAGGTGCAACGATAATCGTAGAGGACTCAGCGGACGGCTTCAAGGCGTTAGCGTCAAAGCTCACCAACGTTATGGTTGCGGACGGTAACACGATCCGCTGCTACCAAGACAACGTCCCCGTGGTGCTTATACGCGCTGCGGACGGACAGATGGCGACCTTCCTGCTCTCGACGACAGGCTCTGCAAACGAGAACAAGCGGCTGCGCGACGCTGCGAAGAAGAAGGGGATGCGCTTGGTGGAGAACGGTTTATTCCTTGCGGACGGTACGCTTTTGCGCACACCTGACGAGCGAAGTATATATCAGTACATAGGAGAGCGGTACAAAGAACCGTGGGAGAGATAGACGAATTTTAAAACGAAGGTTTATATGATAAAGTACGAGTTTTTTAGGAAGTATGAGCTACGCAGACTGTTATCGCAGATTCAAGACGAGCATGAAGCACTCTTCTTGAACTTTAAGTACCCGCTTGAGACTGTTAACGAAAAAACGGGTGAGTCGGTAGAGGGAGAGTATTTTTCGATAGTGTCCAAGGACGTGCATCCGTCGTTAAGGATGACGGGGTTGTACCCATCGTTCACTGTTGCGTTGTTTACTTCTGATCTTTACGCGGATGTAGCGTGGGCTAAAGACTACGACATTAACGACCTTGTTGACTATCTGTATGAGATGCAGACGGATGTTGGCGGTTATGATGTTTTGATTGACGGACTTTAAATCAAAAAAACTTAATAAAATACTAACTTTTAAATATAAGAGATTATGGATTACAATGCAGCAGCGGATTTGGCAATACAGTGGGCGACGCGTACCTGCGAGGACGCGGAGAACCTGTTGTGGGACATCTACGAGGGTTTGGACGATTTTACAAACGCAGGCTTTCGCATGATGCAGGACAACGCGAACGGTGACTTGGTTGTGTACTTTGACAACGGTGAAAGCTTTAACGTGTCGGGTGCAACCCCAACCGAGATCATTGAGGTGGCAAACAGAGTAGTAGAGGCAATGTTGTAAACGCATAAAGACATGAACAGAGTTAACAAAAGAGTAAGCGACATGGTTTCGCCCTTGTACCACGGTTTAGAAGACGGTGTGGTGTACAGGTTTTACGTTTACGAGGGGGGCGCGATAGCGGGTGAGGACTTTGAGTACGAGGACGACGCTATAGACTTCGCGCAAGACCTCGTTGACAGAGGTACGGACTACGAGGTTACGGTTGAGCGTCGTGTGTACGCAACGCCCGAGGACGCAAGCAAAGATTACCCCGTGGACTACGAGGATATTTGGAGCTCGGAGGACTACAAGGTTTCCGACTCTCGTGTCAGCGACATGACAAAGCCTGTGCATTTGCGGGGGTACGCCAAGATGCGCAGAGATGAGCGTCGCGCAAAGAACGCGGAGCTGAGGAACGAGGACTTTGAGGAGAAGGAAAAGGACGAGAAGCAGGAAGAGGTCAACGACTCGTACAGAGTAAAGGACGCGGTTGCGGACGTGCAGCGTGCCGTAGACGAGTTGTATGATTGCCGTTACGAAATAGGAGGTGTTGCCAAGCTGCTCGCACCAAGTGCCAAGCGAGGAGGCAGAGGCACAATATCTATCACCACAAACGCCGATGCAGTACGCAACAATGCACACGTTGACATATTCAAAGTGGAAAACGATCCCAAGGCGAAAGAAAGGCTTGAGGAGTTTTACAGTGATTACGCGAACACGGAATTGAAGATTGTTGGAGTGCGCTGCACTTACAACGGTTCGTACAGTGAGAGTATAGCCAACACAACTCCAAATCATAACTGGGGAGAGCGTAACTCATACGACATGAGCAGCACCTACGCTCCGTCGGAGTGGGTAATAAACCTTGACGTGGTAGACAATAGCATCGCCGACTCCTGTAAGATAAAGGATGGTTTTGCAACCATGTACAACGTTGGCTACAACGAAGATCCTTACAAACTTGCAAGACGCGTGGCACAGCGGGGTACTGTTTCTTTAAGTTCAAGACATCAGCGTCCACACGATGTGAACGTTAACGAGGACACCGTATTTCGTGTCTACAACGACGGCGACTATAAATACGATGACTTTATGTCAAAGTATGGCGTTAACGACTCGCGCAAGATAAAGGACGCGGACGAGGCGGACACCGACACCGACGACGTGATTGACGGTTTGCTTATCATCACCTTTAAGGACGGCTCACAAGAGGACGGTTTAAACGCCATCAAAGAGCACGCCAACGAGCAGGGGGACGGTTACGAGACCTATGAGGTTAAGGAGCAGGACGGCAAGGTTGGCGTTGACATGTGCGCACAGACAAGCGATCCCAACGGCTTCGTAAAAGAGCTGCTTAAGGCTTGGGGGGTACTTGACGCGGTAGCGGACGTGGACTTCAAGAAGAGCGACCTCATGGAGGAGGCGGAGCAGCAAGAGGAGGTTTCGGACTCACGCAAGATAAAGGACTCGACTTACGGCACAAGCTTCACGCTTACGAACCCCGTTAACGACTACAATGCGGCACTCGACTACCTACAGGCAGACGACATGACGCGGTATCTCAACAACGACTTGAACTACTTGGGCTTGAGTCACCTTGAGGGTAAGATAAAGGAGATCAAGTGGGTGCTTGAGGACGAGCAGACAGGTTACATAGTCCTTTACACGACAGAGCCGCTTGTACAGGAAGACCTTGACAAGATCTCGGAGTGGATATCGGGACAGTGTAGTGACGGTCTTGGTGAGGGCTTTGAGCAACAGGACTTCGCGTCGGGTGAAGACTTTGAGGAATACGAGGATGAGGATGGTTACACACAATACGAAGAGGTAAACACTATGGCATCCTTTGACTGGGAGACAAACGACTACAAGCTCAAGTTGTACGACTCCGCACGCGTAAAGGACAGCGGCGTAAAGGACTCTATAGACTTTGTGGCAATGCGCAGAGAGGTTGCGAGCACCATATACTCTCTTGAAAAGCTTGGTGAGCCCGTAACCGTAGACTCGGTTGCGGACTATCTGCACATAAACGAGTACGAGGCAGATCCTGCGATGTTAGACCGTTGGTACGACATTATAGAGGACGAGGTTGAAAACCAATATGAGCCTGACGCTGAAGACGTTTGGAGGAACGCGGAGGACAACTATCTGCTTGGCAGACGCGCCGACTCCCGCATAAAGGACGGCTGCGGCGAGGACGCAGAGTTGGTGGATAAGGTTAACAACACGGACATCCTCCGCGACAACAAAAACGGAGGCGTGTACGTTTGGGTTAACGGCCAAAAGAAGAAGTTCTCCACCAAGAAGGACGCTGAGGCGTACATAAAGAAAACCTTCAACGAGGACGGAACGCCTAAAAAGTAGACAATGCGAAACGAGAGCTTTATCGGAGGGTACACCGCGGACGAGTTTGCCGAGCTGCTTTTAGAGCACCTCGACACCGCCGCAGAGCTGTACGATCTACTAACCGAGTTAGAGGAGCACTACGGCGGAGAGCTTGTAGAGGCTTCCTTTAACGCGGGGGAGGCGGTGGCAAACGGCAAGCTCCCAATAGTACGCGACTACGTTTACGCAGGCTACTACGGAGAGTACCACCACCTTGCCTTTAAGAACGAGAACGGTGAACGCTTTGTGGAACGAGTTGCGTTTGAGTAAGCACTTTCTTTTATTGTCATTTTTTAATAGTTATTGAGAAGAGAACAGCCCACCGCTGAGATAGCAGAGGGCTGTTTTTTTGTTATACTTGCAAAAACAATTACAGCAGCAATATGACACGGTTATCCTTTAACTTGGCAGCAGGCTCCGACATTACGGAGGAGTGCTTTGAGAACTTTGTAAAGCCGCTCTTTGAGTCCCGTCTCGACACAAACACCACTGCGGAGGAGTGGCTATCCGACTTCCTTACCAACAACGGACTTTACGTCTGCGCAAAATGGGAGGCTAACTTTTTCAAAGACCGCAGCGATCTCTACAAGGCGCAGGCGGACGCTTTAGCCACCCGTGTAAAGGTTCTCCAAGCGGACGCGGACTACTTTCGCGGGATCGCTTTGTACTGGAAGGAGCGAGCAACTATCGAGAAATAATCACAATTTATTTGTGGTTTACTTTCTCTATATTATATTTGCTAAAAATAAAGCGGGTATATGAAAACGGACAGACACTTAGACGGCATCATTAGCGTGGTTTTAAAGCCGCTCCACTACACCACCAACGACGAGGTGAAGCGTATGGGGAGAAGCAGACACCTGAGCGACAATATGCGCAGTCTTTACAAGAACGAGGCACGCAGACGCAAGCTTGTATGATACGGCTTGCGCACGAGCCACACAAACGCCCTACGTTGCAAAAACTAACGTAGCGTTGTGTGTTTGTTTGTCTTTCATTAATAACCGCGACTGAACCAAAACACAGCAATGGAGACTTTACTTGAGGTACTTGACGAGGTGTTGTGCAGAACGGAGGTGGTGGACTTCCAAACCTTTGTCACCTCCCCAAACTTCTGCAACAACCACGACCTCTACGACTATTGGATAGAGAAGGGGATGAGCATAGATCCCAAGACGTCGGAGATTATCCTTGACGGCTCAATTGGTGGTGGTAAGACAACGTTCTCCAACTACTACTTTGCGTACAGGGTGTACTGCATGTTTGCGCAAGGCTCACCGCAGTCACAGCTTGGCTTGGCGTACAACACGGAGATATACTGTCTTTACTTTTCCGTCAGCCTTGACATGGCTAAGAAGTCAGGCTTTCTGCAGTTGTACAACATCTTCAACGAGTGTGCTTGGTTCAACGAGAACTACCCCATAGACAAGGGGTTGAGATCAAGTATCAGCTTCCCCAACAAGTTCCACATAGACTACGCGTCTACGGAGAGTCATCAGATAGGCTTGTCGGTGTGGGGATTCATATTAGACGAGGCGAACTTTAGAAGCGGTGGTGTAGGCACGGGTGTGGCTGAGGAGTACCAAGAGGTCACGCAGCTTTACAATCAGCTGATGGATCGTTTGGTTTCTCGTTTTAGCAACCCTGACGGCTCAGTCAATGCCTTGGCGATACTTATATCGTCCGCGAGTTATCAGTCGTCCTTTGTAGAGAAGCGCAAGCAGGTGGTAAAGGGGGACAGGTGGACTACGTGCATCACCTCCGTCAGCTACGAGGTTAAGCCTGAGCGGTACTCCAAGGAGACCTTTGAGGTGTTTATAGGCTCAGGCTCAGCAGAGCCGTGTATTATTGAGTCGGACGAGCAGAGGACGCAGCTTTTTGCGGCTATTGGAGTTCTTGGTACGGGTGAGGAGGAGAAGTTTATACGGCACGTGCCTATCAACCTTAAGAAAAACTTCAAGGACAACATAGCTTTAGCCTTGCAGAACCACTGCGGTGTGCCTACGATGATTGTGGGTTCGTTTATGTCAAACCTCAAGTATCTCTACGACAGTTACACGGAGGACATACCGACCATTTTCACAACGGAGAGCATTGAGGCTTCCAACGAGAACGACACACAGATAATTGAGTATTTAATTCCCAACAACATACAGTTTGCGGAGCGACCGCACAGTTTGTATCTTGACATGAACCTAACAGGTGACCGTGGCAACCTTACGTGTTTCCGTTATGATGGCAAGAACGCCAAGAACCTTGATGTTCACACGAGGGTGTTCAGCATAAAGATTGTGCCGCCGCACTACCCTTACGCCACGAAGATAAGCAAGGTGCAGCAGTTTGTTTTTGACATCTCGCAGTTTGTGAACTTGGTGTCGTTTGCCTCTGACCAGTATCAGTCGGAGCAGTTGCGGCAGGAGGTGACCACTGAGCTTGGGCTTGAGAACATACGGATATCGCTTGACTCCACAGACAAGCCGTACATGCATTGGCAGCGCGGCTTGGTTGAGGGGCGGATAAGGCAGCAGAAGGACACGCTGCTTGAGCAGGAGGTGCAGGAGGCGATACACGACTACAAGAGGCATAGGGTGGTAAAGGCTAAAGGCTCGTCGGACGACAACCTGCAAGGCAACGTAGGCGCGTTCTTTCTATCCGACACGTACGGTAAGACGGGCGGCTCAATCGCCGACCTGTACACGGAGAAGATCAACCTTATAGGCGGCAAGGCGATAAACAGGGTTTTAAGCGAGCTTGGGTACACGAGCTAAAGGCTTAAACAAGGTATATATTACAAGAGTAAGGTTTAACATTTAAAAACAACACAATCATGGCAAAGTACACATTGGATGATTTGAAAAACTTGAAGAAGGCTGAGATAGTAGACCTTCTTAAGAAAGATGGCATGGAGTTTGACGCGTCGCAGACTGCTGTTGCGCTGCGCAATCTTCTGTTAGACGCAGAGGAGACTGCAGCCCCCGCAGAGGATGCTGCACCTGCAGAGGCAGAGCTTGACCTGTCGGGTTTAGCTCCCGCAGAGGAGGCTGCAAAGGAAGAGCCGCAGGCTGAGGTCGCTCCTTTGGAGAAGCCTGAGATTGAGGACGCTAAGGCTGCGAAGGCTGCCGCTGAGGAGAAGGCTATCAAAGCTGCCGCAGACCGCGCTTTTGAGGCAGAGCTTGCCAAGCGCATGGGGCGTTTTGGAAAGGTGCGCGCCACAAGCTTTGACTTGGAGCTTGCCCGCAGACGCGGCAAGAACACAAAGGCTACCTTTGAGGAGGAGCTTCGCGCTCGCAGACTGCGTTTCAACAAGAAGTAAAAACTGACGGCAGATGGTAAACGTAGAGGGTTTCTTTAGTGCGATAAAGTCCGCGTTGGGCATACCTTTGGGTACGTCTTGGCGCAAGGGGTACGGGTTGGATGGTGACACGTCTACGGTGTCGTCTTCGGAGCTGTCGGAGAACCCTTATGCGCAGGCGATCTGCGACATCACGGCGGACGACGTGTGCCGCGGGGAGGAGCCTGTGTCGTACAACTACGAGCTGCCTGCGGACGTAGAGGACTTGCCCGACGACGTCTTTGAGGTGCTTGAGTCGTTTAAGGCGGAGCTGAACTCGATTGTAAAGTGGGTAAGCAAGGACTTGCAGTACCGAGGGGTGTCGGTCTTTAACGCCACCTTTGACAAGGAGACAAACAAGGTCTACCTGCTTCCAAACCTGAAGGAGCTTAAGTTCTACCTGACAAAGGACAAGAAGATTGTTGCGTACGACTACAAGGACGTGACAAAGGAAAACGTTGAGGACGTCATTATCTTTATCAACTACGAGAAGGACTCGCTGTTGGAGATAGACAAGTTCAACAAGAACGTGGACGATACGTTAGCCTTTGAGGTTAAGCCCACCCCGATGCAGTTCAAGAACGCGCAGTCGACGCTTGACGCGTTGAACCTGTTGGAGAACGCGATGAAGCGTTACCGTGCGCAGCTAAGCCGTCTGTTCCGCTACGCTACGGTGGACGTTGGCTTGTCAAGCGGTGACGTGCAGAAGGATGTTGTGGAGGCTATATCGGCGGCGTTGAACGCGGACTCGATGAACCTCACATCGACCACCAACGAGGAGTACAATGACAACATCCCAATCATACCAACCCGTAACGGAAAGGGTGAGCCTACGGTGCATATTGAAACGCCGCAGGGTGAGATCAAGGAGATGGCGGACGTCAAGTACTACCTTGACAAGCTTAACCTGCTTACAAGATTCCCCGCGACGTATATGGACTTCTCGCAGGCTTTGGACGGCACGGCGGCGAGTCTTATACGGTCGGACTTGCGGTACGCCAAGCTGTGCAACTCGATCAGGACGCTTATAGAGAGGACGATCAACACCTTTATTGCGCAGACGAAGTCGCTCAGCAACTACAAGGTGGTGTTCAGCTTGATACAGCTGCCTACGAGCGAGGACGACGACGTACTGCAGGCGATGGACAACTACACCACGCTTGCGTCCAGCCTTGAGGAGTTTGTGATGGGCAGCGATCCCGAGGAGTCGATATCGATCAAGGTGCACAGGCTGAAGATGATCCAAGACCTGTTCAACGCGTCAGTTAAGTCTCCTGTGCTGCAGGAGTGGTTCAACAACTACCTCGACTACCTTGAGGAGCTTAGAGAGGCTCGTGAGAAGGGGCAGACGTTGGACGAGGCTGAGGCTGAAGGCGGTGACGATGGCGACTTTGGTGACTTCGGAGGAGGTGACGAGGGCGGCTTTGAGGACTTCGGCGGCGGCGGAGACATGGATCTCGACATCGGTGGCGGTGACGAGGAAGGCGGCTTGGACTTAGGCGGAGGAGAAGATTTAGGCGGTGGTGGTGATATAGAAACCATTGCACCGCAGACGGAGTAAAAGATATATATTACTGTTAGTGGTTTTCACTATAATCAGTTGTTTGTTGTTGTTTGGGTAGGGGCGGATATAAAGTCCGCCCTTATTTTTAAAAACAGCGGCAGGCGGCTAAAAACAATAAAAGGACAACAAACATGGATTTGACGAACATTGCAAAGGTTATGCGGGGGGAGTTTGGAGTGCCGCCCAGTCCTCAGGTTGAGGAGACAGACGTGGTTTCGGAGGAGACTCCGAGGAGCTGCGTTTTGTTTGAGTCGATAAGGACAGCCGCCGCTGAGCGCGGGGTTGCGGACGACGACACGTATTTTAGGCTGTACATAGACAGCAAGCTTGAGTCTTTGGGCGACAGCTCGCGTGTGTGCGACTATGTTGATAGGAAGCTTGCGGAGTACGGGGTAAGGGACTTCGGCGCGGACACGCCCCCCGAAAAGGGGGCGGGCGAGGCTGACACCAAGCCTATAGCAAAAGAGATCGAGGACGCGATGCTGAAGTCGGTAGAGAAGGCTTTTGCGGACGTAAAGCAGATAGAGAACGCCTTGTCGCTGACGGGGGTTGAGTCCGTTGTTGACACCCACGTTATAGGGAAGACGGAGTGTATAAGGGTTAAGGTTACCGACGGTGCGGACAAGGTGCGCAGGGCGATGGAGAGCCTTGGGTTTAAGTACAAGTCCAAATATAAGGACTGCTACCATTTTGTATATTAGAGAGAGTAAGCGGGGTGTTGTATGTATAAGATGGGGTTAGGCGGTTTTGGGTACAGGAAGCTGTTAAGCGAGAAGCAGTTTTTGCAGGTGCAGAGGCGCGCCCGACAGTTGATGAAGTACGGTACGAACCTTGAGTCGATCTTTGTTAAGGAGCAGACGATCATGTACAAGACTCGGTCGAGCGAGTACGACAACAACAGCTACGTGTACACGCAGAGGGTTTACATAGAGGATGCGTCGTTTGAGAATATCATAAACGCGAGGAACTATAAGGACATAGAGAAGATAATGCTTAACGGTGGGCTTAAAGTCCACTGTAACTGTTTAGCCAAGGGGACTAAGGTTTTAACAAAGGACGGTTATAAGGCTATTGAGGACGTTATACCAAACGTTGACTACGTGCTCTCATCGGACGAGAAGTGGCATATAGTGGCTGAGGTAAGGGAGTCGGAGCTAAAGGGCAACTGGAAGAGGGTTAGACTTCAGTACAGGGACGAACCGCTTATTATAACCACCGACCACAAGATTATGTGGGAGGACGGGGAGATGCGAACTCTTAAGGAGTACAAGGACGGGGACAGAGTACAAGGGGTGCTGTGTCCGCTTGGGGTGGTGCGTATAGAGGACGCTGAGCCGCAGGTGGGGTACGACGTCTGCTTGTTTGACGAGCCGCACAACTACGTGGCGAATGGGGTTATTGTGTCAAACTGCCCTGCATTTCACTACTGGGGGTATAAATACAAAGCTTGGAAGATGGGGTACGGTTTGGAGAAGGAGCTGCGGCGACCTGTGATAAGGAACCCGCACGGCAAGGGTTACGTGTGCAAGCACTTGTACTTTGTGCTGCAGACGTTTCCGTTCTACGCGAAGGAGCTTGCCGCCAAGTTTGGCAAGTACTGGGAGAATGAGCTTAAAAAACGGTAGGTGGTATTTATATATTATAGTGTAACAATTAAACGCAAGATTATGAGAAGGATTAAGGACAACGGTGGGCGCAGACCTGTTTGGATGCGGGTTGGGATTAGCTTGGACTGCACGGCTGAGGAGGCTGAGGCTATAATGAGCGGTGAGGGTGCTGACCTGATAAGCGAGATGGTATACGAAGGACGTTTCAGTCTTGACGGTGACGCGTACGTACCTGACTCGGTTGTAGAGGAGTACGACGCGGCGTACGGCACTAACTACGGTGCGTACGGGGCGGACGAGATTGCTTACACGTTGTAGGGTGTAAAAAAGTTATTAACGCTTTATTGATATTATATATTACAGTTAGCAAAAAGTAATTGTATGGATAAGATTCAGACAATACGGCGTGGTAAGATGAAGATTTGCGACAGCGTAAAGCTTGACAACGGTACTACGATTCCCACTTTGATGGGGCAGTGCTCGGAGGTTGACGTTATGTCGCAGAACGGTTATTACTACAAGGCGGATTTTTGGCGCAATATACTGAGTCAGCAGTACGTGGTGGACGCGATTAAGAATCGGGACATGCTTGGTATGGTGGAGCATCCGACGGACGATGAGGACTACTTGAAAACTCCTTATGATCGTGCGAGTCACGTTATATTGAAGGCTTGGGTTGAGGACGATGGGAATCCGTGGGCTCAGTTCGGTTTGTTAAACAACGAGCAGGGCAACAACATAAAGGCTCTAATAGAGGTCGGGCATCGTACGGGCGTGTCGAGTCGTGGTCTTGGTGAGATGGCTACGGACGACAAGGGGCAGTACGTCACCGATGACAATTATATGTTCATCACATGGGACATTGTAAGGTCGCCTAATTTCGCCGACCTAAAGCTTGACAAGGTTACGGACTCCTTGAGACAGTCACCAATCTTCAAGGAGCTTGTGCAGATGAACCAATTGCGGGATTCTGCAGACGAACATTACTCGGGCTCAAGTTTGGCGAAGAGTATGCGGACTGCGATAGATGCTTTGAAGGATATTGAGCGCGTTTTACTTAGTAACGAACTTAAACATTAGCAGAAATGAGTGAATTAATGACATTAGGCTCGTGCTTGTCGACTCAGCAGAAGAATTGGAACGACAGCATTAGCGCGGCTCACCGCGTAGCTGACAGCTACATGAAGTGCGCCGAGATGGACGAGACTTCTAACGACGTGCGCACCCTTGGGTTCACCGCACAATTGTTGAACAACTTTGCCGCAAAGCACGGCTCTTTTGAGAAGGCTTACAACGCTTTTGGTCGCGTAAGCGATAGCGCAGCCATTTCGAATCCCTTTGATTCTCAAGGACATGTGTCGAATTTCGGTCCTTGGATCATGGATGTGTTCCCGCTGATTACCGCGTGGTATCCAGAATTCCCGTTGAAGGATTTGGTGTCTGTGCAGGAGATGGAGAAGCCGCTTGCTTGGATGTTCTTCTCGACTTTGAAGACAGGCACAAACAAGGCTGACACCACTATTGGTGAGGTTGTTGAGACTGCTACAGGCATGCGTACCTTGAAGGCGCGCTACGTAACAGGCGAGATTTTTGGTGAGGCTATCACTGCCGCTGACGTGCGCTTTGACTCTACCGAGAAGGTTTCGCAGGTTATGCTTGCCTACGCTCCTATCAACTTGGCTGACGACTACAAGGAGAAGCTGCTGCTTAGCATCACCGTTGGTGGCACAGCAACAGAGTACTTCTACCACAGCGACAGCCAAGGCGTGATCACCTTCGCTTACGACAACGCGGGTACGGAGACCGTTAAGGATGGCTTGAGCCTTGAGATCGAGACAGGCTTGCTGACATACGCTGAGGCTAACGACGCTACAGCAACCACAATCCAAAGCATCGACGCCAACTACGTGTGGGATTTGGACTACGCTACCACAGACAACATTCCTCGCGTTAAGGAGGACGTTGAAAAGGTAGAGATGGTTGCCAAACCGCGTGCCTTGATGCTTGAGTGGACACTGTTTGCTGAGTACCTGAAAAAGACTCAGTTCGGTCAGGACATTCAGCAAGACAACCTGCGCCGCTGCCTTGACCTGATGTACCAATATCAGGTTAAGTACATACTGGATGACATGTACACCCACGCTAAGGGCAACAGCGGAGCGGTTACCAACATCAACATCCCGTCGAGCTCGACTTACAGCACTGACGTTAAGGTACAGCAGGTGCTTGAGCAGCTGAACGCCGTAGCAAACGAGATCGAGATCCAAAGCGGTCGCATGAGCGGCAACCGTATTGTGATAGGTCGCGGCTTCAAAGCCTTCTTGGAGTCTTTGCCGACAACCTACTACAAGGCAACCGCCGACAACTCGAAAGCCTTCAGCTCACCGCGTGAGATTGGCGAGTTTGGTGGATTCAAGGTTTACTACAACCCGTTCTTCACCAACACATGGGAAGGCTTCATGACCTACCGCGGCAGCGAGTTCTACGACGCAAGCTACTACATGGGCATGTACATGCCGCTGACAACCACCGACACCGTAACACTTGGTGTTACCGCAAAGCAGAGCTTTGTGTCGATGGAGGCTTACAAATATCACAAACCAAACTGTGTATTCAAGCTGAAGTTCCAAGCCGCCTAACGGATGGGAAGCATAAAAAGAAAAGCACTCACGGAAGTGGGTGCTTTTTTTTGTTGCTTTTTTGTTGGATATAATAAACGCTTTGTTACTTTTGTGTCCGATAATAAAAAGCAGAGGGAGTTATGAACTTAAGGGAGCTTTTTGGAAGGAGGAGGCTGCAGCCTATATACGATATGGCTGTGGAGCAGGACTACTTTGATGACAAGTGCTTCTCGCTGTCGCCGCAGGTGTACACCAACATGGCGAAGATATGCCTGTACAACGACTACGGGCTGCAGAAGCATTGGGTTAAGGAGATGGTAGTGGAGTTGAAACCCGTGATGCAAGCAAAGATAAAGACGGACAAGAGCAGGTCGCAGTACAAGAAGAGGAGGGTTTTTGTTAAGGCGTTCATAACGAGCTACCTTGGCGCGGGGTACGAGGAGTACGACTACCCCACTATGAAGAACTTCTTTGTGGCTGCGATAACCGACGAGGGCGACAATATAGCCGACTTTGATATAGAGGGTACGGTTAACGCGTGCAGGGAGTGTTTCACGAAGTACTTAGACAAGCTTAAAAAGATAGACTTTGACAACTACTACACGGAGTTGTGGCAGTACGGGTTGGAGTTTGTGGACGACGTTAGACAAGTAAAAGGACTGTAAGGTATGCTTGAGGACTTGTACAAGGATAGGTTAGAGCCGTTGGCGGGGAACTTAAACCGCCCCAATTGGGACATCTTAATAGACGTCAACAACAGCGGGGTGCTTTTTGAGTCGGCGTTGGACGCGCACAAAGGCTTCGTGTGGCGCATAAAGGAGGACGTTGGGGGAGTGCCCGCTTTTGAGATGGTGCGCGACAAAATGCAGTACAAGCGGTACACAAACGTTGACAAGTACGGGTTGCTTGGGTTGAGTCAGATAAACGTAGCAGACAGGCGGGTAATCCTCACCGAGGGGGTGAGCGACTACTTCACCGCCAAGCGGTTGTGTCCTGAGCGGAACGTGCTTGGGGTGACGACGCTGAGCGGCTCGCGGGTTGCGAAGGCGGTGCTTGTTAACTTGTTTGACGAGTTCACGATATGCGCCGACAACGACGCGGCAGCCGTCCGCAACACGGGCACGGCGAACGCGGACAGGTTTAGAGCGTTTTTGGAGTCTTACGGAAAGAGGGTGGTGGTCTTTGTGCCCAAGGACGGGTACAAGGACATCTCCGATAACTTTATAGGGTTAATGAGAAATGGCAGAGGTAAGGAAGGCTGTTAAGAAAAAGAGGGCGGCGGCTAAGCGGAAGACCGTTAAGCCTGCGGTGAGCAAGCCGTTGTCTAAGAAGGACGAGACTATTAGGAAGATAGCGGAGCTTGCGGGGCGGCTTGGGATGAGCACGATCACGGTGGGCTCAAAGATGAACTCCAAGGTGGAGGTTGCTGACGAGCCTGCGGCAAAGCATCCGTACGTAAAGCGGGGCGACAAGGCGATCAGCGCGACGGCTACGAAGTCGGCTGCTGACAAGGCGGTGATTGAGGAGCACAAGGAGCTGTACGAAAGGTTGACAAGCTGCACCGACTTGGATGAGTTCTCCCGTATATATAAGAGGTACGCGGAGCTTGACGTTAAGGTTGCGAGGCTTACGAGCCACGACGACTGTGCTGTTGAGCGGTGCAAGTACGAGAGCAGGTACAAGATGGTAACAACTACTTAATAACGTGTATATGAACAGAGCGATTGAGGACGCTGCGAGGGTGCGCGTCGGGTACTTTGTGGAGGACGAGTACGACGGGGGAGTGACGCATTTTAGGTCGCTTGACTCGGTGCGGGAGTTTGTGGCTAACGTGGGAGCGAAACGGTTCTACGCCTACGACTTGGACGACGAGGACAATATTGTGAAGATAAAGGCTGTCTACATGGACAGGTACAGGGAGAGGGACATTGTGGACAGGCTTTTGGCGAACAAGAGCGGCGGCAACTTTGTACAAACGTTTTAGATTATGGGCAAGTCTTACAACTGTGGCTTCCGCGACAAGCGGTACTTCGACACAAAGAAGAAGGGCTACAAAAAAGGAAACTGTCACACGGGTGACGACAACAATAACGAGAGTTACAACAATTTAAAAATTAAACATTTTAAAGGTTAGTTTTATGAGTACAACAACAGCAACGGTTTCGGTAGAAACCAAGGAGCTACTGCGGGTTTTGAACCTTGCGGGCAAGTGTATCAGCAGCAAGCCGAGCATGCCTATTTTGGGGGACGTGCTGCTTGCGCACAACAACGGGAGGTTTTTGGTAAGCGCGTCAAACGCGGAGCTGTGGATTGACGTTCCTGCGGAGATGCGGCTTGACGAGGGCGAGCTTGACAGCGTGTGCGTCAACTACGCGATGCTTAGGAACGCGGCTGCGACGCTGCCGCTTGACGTGACGCTTAAGATGGTTTTCAACGAGGGACGCTTGAAGGTGGACTACGGCAAGGGCAAGTTCTCCGTGGTGACAGATCCCGCGTCGGACTACCCGATCCCCAACTTCAGGGTTGAGGCGGAGAACGCAAGCAAAGCCGCCGTGTGCCGCTTTAAGACGAGTGACGGGTGGTTGATCAACAACATGCGGCTTGCGCGGACGTGCGCGGCTGTGGAAAACATACGCCCCATTTTGAACGCGGTGTGCGTGGACGTCTTCAAGGACAAGGTAAACGTGGCGAGCACGGACTCGATGGTTATGTACTACAACAGCAGAGAGCTGACCGAGGGCACGCTTACGGCTGCGGACTTCGAGGACAAGGCGCAGATGATTTTGTCGCTGTCTACGGTGGACGCTTTAACGGCGTGCTTTGGGAACGAGGAGTTGGACGTCGCTACGGACGGAACGCATATATCGGTGTACTCCGAGACAGGCATCAACCTTGTCGCCCGTCTTGTGGAGGGCAAATACGTTCCCTACGAGCAGATTATCTTCTCGCAGGCTGACAGCGAGTGCATAAAGGTGGCGGTGGACGACATGCTTGGCGCACTTAAGCGGTGCGGCGTGTTTGCGAGCGAGGTGAGCCACATGGCAATCCTTTCCGTGGACGGGGAGAAGGTGCGCGTCACCGTCGACAACCTTGACTACGCCACGGACTGCAACGAGGAGGTCACCCGTCTTGCGGGCAGCACGTTCAGCGGCGACCTTAAGATAGGGTTCAACTTAGTCAAGCTCTACTCGCAGCTTGGAGCGACGACAACGCAAAACGTCGTGATGCAGCTCTCGGAGGCGAACAAGCCTATAATCGTAAAAGAGGACAACGAGGCTTCTAAGCTCGTTCTTCTTACCATGCCGATGTCTATTTAACTTAAACCAAACAAGAGCCTTGTTGGGGCTAAAACAAGCCTTAGCGGGGCTCTTTAAAATAAAGACACAGGTATGGCTATAAGCGAAGTATATAATTGTGACTGTTTAAAATACATGAAGGATCTGCCTGACAAGTTTTTCGATCTTGCCTTGGCAGATCCTCCATAAAGAACCGTACGGAATATTCAGCGACAAGAAGCGCAATATAAGCAGCAACGTCGGTAAGCTAAGCAACCGCGCAATGTTTTATGACGCGGAGAAAATAAACAAGTGGGACGTTGTGCCCGAGCAGATTTTCTTTGACGAGCTGTTCCGTGTGTCAAAGAATCAGGTTATTTGGGGTGGAAACTACTTCCCGCTCCCGCCTACGCGTTGCATGGTTGCTTGGGACAAGTGTCAGCCGTGGGAGACGTTCAGTCAGATAGAGCTTGCGTGGACGTCGTTTGACTACCCCGCGAAGCTTTTCAAGTACGACAACAGAACGACGGACAAGATCCATGCTACGCAAAAACCTGTAGCGTTGTACGTGTGGTGCTTGAAGACGTTTGCGAAGGAGGGGGACAAGATCTTCGATCCTATGATGGGCTCTCAGTCATCAAGGATAGCCGCGTACAAGATGGGGTTTGACTACGTTGGGTGCGAGATAGACGGTGACTACTTTGAGCGGGGCTGCAAGCGGTTTGAAAGGGAGTGCCATGGGGTTGTGGAGCAGTCCGACGGCAGCACGGTGCAGCAGCTGAATCTTTTTTAAGCAAACAGACAAACACCAATCTACAAGTAAGGTAGATTGGTGTTTTTGCTTCGGGTTTTGATATATATATGTAAAGTACTTTTAGATTGTTTTTTTGTGTTACACAAAAACTAAGCTTTATGGTAACGTCTATTGATTTACAAACGAAGTGGTTTGAGGTTTTGATTGCCTTTTTGCAGGAGTCAAGCGAGTACACGGAGAAGCAGATTATAGAGTCCAAGATTCCTGACTGCATGGCGATGCGGTGTGGTTTGGTGGGCGTGCTGCAGCATTTTGGCTTATGCGACTCGCGCATTTGTCGTATAAGCGGGATGACGAGCGGACAGGTCTACCGCGCCAAGCAGCGCATCCTTACCTTTGAGCGTGAGGGCAACATCTCCTTCAAGCGGCTAATGGAGATCCTTAAAAAGCTCGTGCAGAAGAAGATTAAGGAGCAGGAGGTTGAGTGGGAGGAGATGATGCAGATGTTTGACAAGGAGCTCGGTCTTATATAGGGCTGACGGACTTTGTAGTTAACCAACGAACGGTGCATACGGTTATGCGCTGTTTTTCTTTTCGATTCTTACCGCATACGACACACGCATTCGAACTCCCTTTAAATGTCGCATAGTTATTCTCTTTGGTACTTGGATAACCGTTGCCGTGTCTTCGAACCCGACGTACCTTGGCGGTGTCAAAAGGGGGACACAAATGCGCATTGAATTATCCTTGGAGACAAGAGAGAAACAAAAAACGAAAAAACAATTTAAAAGTACAAAAACATGGAGAATGGAAACGGATGGTTGTCGCCTTATGAGAGCGCAACCTTAATGCAGAGAGAGGCTCGCAGACCTAACGGTACAGGGGTTACGGGCATCGTATTGGGTAGCGCCGCCTTGCTTACGGGCATAGGCGCGTGGATTTTCGGTGGCTGCTTTGCGAGCGGCAAGGCTAAGGCTAACACCGAGCTGATTAGGATGAACGCTGAGCATCAAAACGAGATGTTCCGTCTGCTTGGCTCGTCTATTGTTAACGAGCGCAACGAGCGTATGCGTCAGCTGCCTACGCTGCAGAGCTACATTGACGTGCAGACGAACCCGACTCAGTCGGGCACTGCTGTGAGCAGTGCGATGTCGGACGCCATTGCGTTTGCGCAGGCGGTCAACAACAACGGCGGCATAAACGACGCGGTTCAGCAGAGTTCTTACTTGAGAGTGCAACCGATATCTGTAAAAGATTGCGGCTGCGGCTGTGGTGGTAACTAAAATGGCTTTGTGTGGGGCTAAACAAGCCTCACACGCCTTTTAAACGTTTAGTCTTTAAGAGTATGTTTAACAGAGGGTTTTCTTTTGACACGGGCAAGCTTGTGCCGACCTCCAAGATAGCGTTGAAGCTGTCGTGTTTGAGTGCGTGCGCCAACGATATCGAGAAGGCGGATAGGTTGTATGAGTATATGACTCGGGACTTGAAGGACTTGCCTGACAGCGAGCCTACTATGCCGAGTGGTATACAGCGGTTTAAGATGGGGGCGGACGACATTATAGGATGGGTGTCCGAGCACAAGGACTTAATACAGCAGGGGATAGGCTTGATTCAAGGGTTAAGGAAACCCGCCTCGGCAGCGGTTGGGGTAGCCGACGTGCCGCCGATACCAAAAATTTAGTGAAGTATGAAACCAGCAATGATTACTTTTTACGTCTACGCGGAGGACAACAGCGAGGCGGAGCGGCTGCAGAGAGAGCTGTACGAGTTTGTAAACAGTAAGTACGAGCAGGGCGTGCTGATTACCGCCGACAAGCTGCGGGAGGCGATTCATAGGTTTAAGGACAGCGTTTTGGTTAGCAACTTTTTAAAGAAGTAGGACATGGATGAGAGAGTACCAAGGAACATCTTTGAGCAGATACTGTACGGGCAGCTTGCGGTAAACGACAACGTGGTCGCGTTGGCTAAAAACGTAGAGGTGTTAGCAGACCGCGTGGAGGACATAATGACGCTGTTTTCTGCCAAGTGCGTGGACGTAGAGAAGGCTAAGAGTGTTCCAAGTTTATCAACAGACTAAAAGAGGAATGAGTTATGGCAACAATTAGCGCAACATTGGCGGCGGGTTCGGTAGCCTCGCCGTACTTTTATCAGGTGAACGTCTCGGAGACTCTTTGCAAGAGCTCCTGCAGCGGTGCTACGCCTGACTTCTCGCCTACCTTTGTTTTGATGGGGTACGCGAGCGTTGGGGCGGGGCAGTATATGGCGACGATAGCGGTGCACGGCACAATATGCTACGTGCCTTGCGGCTGCTCGGCGTGCTGCACGAAGAGTCAGCTTGTGAGTCAGACGTTTTCGCTGCCCTTTTACTCAGAGACCGCGCCTACAAGCGTGACTGTGACGCAGGGGGCAAGCGTTAACGAGGTGGCAACCAAGGGGTGCGACAGATGCGGTAACGTGTTTGTAAGCGAAACCCCGCTTGTGTTAACCGTGGAGACAGCTTAATGAGGCTTATAGCGGTAGCGGTAGCGTGTGCGGTGGTGGGCGCACTGATGAGTCACCTCGGACTTGGGGTGGCGGTTAGCAAGGTGGCGTGCAAGGTGCTCTCGTGCACCAAGTGCGCGACCTTTTGGCTGACGGTGGTAGCGTGCTACGTGTTAGGCGTAGGGGTTGCGGGGACTGTGTGCGCAGCCGCCGCCGCCTGCTACTGCTCGCTGTGGGCTGAGCTTGGGTTTGTGTGGTTGAACCAAAGGTACAACGAGTTATGGGAGAGACTGACAAAAGGGCAGCGGTAAAGCCGAGGAGCGTAACAACGCGTCCGACGGGGGTGTACAAGCCGCTGCCGAGGATTAAGTTAAACTGTGTAAAATGCAAATAGAGATGAGTGAGATTAGCAAAAGACTGATGGACGTTATAACCCGCGTAGAGCCAAAGTACGGGGTTATGGTGTTGGACATGTTTGTCGACGACGTCGGCAACGAGCGTGCCAACGAGATTATTGAGCTCTCGGAGGGGATGATAAAGTACAAGAACTACCTGACCGAGGGGGAGGCTAAGCAGATTGTGGACGCTATGATCAACTTTGACGGCACAAAGGGTGCAAGGTGGACTGCGGACGAGTTCAAGGACGTGGTTAAGAGCGTGGGCGGCAAGTGCGAGATGGACGGGGAGTACAATTGGTGGGCGATGTACGTCACCGCGCAGATGGTGCGCTCCGACGAGTGGGGCGTGCTTAGAACCTACGTTGAGCCGTCAAAGGAGGCGGTGTTGTGTTACGAGCTTGCGAAGGCGAAGCTGCTCGACAAGGACAGAGTCTACAACGTGCGGCGGTACTTTGAGGTGTAGGGTGCGGCTGCAACGGCTTTAAGAAAAGGGCTTATTAAAAAATAAGCTCTTTTTTGTTGTTTATAATAACACCTTTATTATATTTGCAGCAATACTCAATATTGGGTAGAGGACACGTAAAGAGAAAAGACCATGGATGCAGAAAACTTAACGATGGTAAGGGTTAACGGGGTAGAGAAGTACGTTAGCTTTTACACAGGCAAGCTACTCAACAAGGTAAGGGAGCGGCTTGATGAGTATGTTAACAACGAGTACACCGACGATGACATTGAAAAGCAGTGCGATCACGTTATTGACAAGTGCTGCGGTGACAATGTCAGTGTGTGGTTTCAACCCGTAAGCATTGAGAGGCGGTACGACTTTGGAGTGAACAGGGCTTTGTTTGACATCCTTGCGTTAATAAGGATGCGCAATCCCAAGACGGGGAAGGTTATGGAGCTTAGCCACATATTTGCCGACTTTGAGTACGAGTACGGCATCTACGACGAGTGCGCTTACAACGGGTGCAAATAATCGGACTTTTAGAGTTATGAACGGCGCGTGGATCAGTCACATAAACGAGGCTTATGATATAGGCGAGGAGTACAGGGCGGTGTTCGGGAAGGCGATGCCGAGCGGGAAGTTCTTCTGTCCGTTTCACGCCAACGTAAACACGCCTGCGGCGAAGAGATACTACAACGGGATCAAGTGCTACTCGTGCAACAAGTTCTACACGGTGTACGACTTTTTGAGGGCGTTCAACCCGAGCAGGCTTGAGGCGTTAAAGCAGACGGTGACGGTTGACGCGGCTTATGTTCCGACGGGGAGCGTACCTACAAAAGAAAGGATTACATTTGTGAGCTATGAGCCGACGGAGCGCATAGAGGATATATTAACGAAAATTGTAACTGCTAATGGACTTGAGGTTTAAGGACGGCGAGGAGCTGAGCTGCAAGGTGCTCGTAAGGGGTAAGACCTTTTTGTTTGTGCGTGACAACAAGACGGGCGAGTACAAGATTTTAAACACGGAAAGATTACCTAACAATGAAAACAGCAAACTACAACAACAAACATGTGCTGACTCTGTTGGAGACGGAGGAGGAGCTGACGAGGCTAAGGAGTAAGCTTGACGGTGTAAGCGCGGTCGCCGTCAACCTTGAGACCACGGGGGTGGACTACGACAAGGACAGCATAGCGGGGGTAAACGTAGCGTACGAAACCCCGCGGGGGGTGGTGTCGGTGTACGTGCCGATAAGACACACCGTGGGGGTCAACCTTAAGGTTGAGCCCGTGCTTGCCTTGGTGGGCGAGCTTATCAAAGACAAAAAGGTGCTTTTCTACAAGCGGGACTTTGCGTTTTCCTTCCTTGAGAAGGAGGGGGTGGAGGTTGGCTTGAACGACACGCACGACGTGCAGATTATGCTGTACCTGTGCAGCAACAAGTCGTGTCCGACGCGGAACGAGTTTGCGAGGCTGTACTTTCCCGACCTTGAGGTGTTCGACATAGACGTGACGGCGATGGAGTTCTCGGCGAGGAATCCTGAGGTTGCGTTTATCTTTGCGGCGCAAAAGGGGGTGCTGAGCTTTTTGCTTGCGCGGTACGTGTGGGCGCACTTTCCGATGATAGGGGAGATCTACAAGCTTGACAACAAGTCGAGTGAGGTTGTGCGGTGGTTCAGCAAGACGACAAGGATTTGTTTTGATAGAGGGGTTGTGAGAGAAAAGCTGCAAGCCGCAAACGAGGCGATAGAAAGCGTTAAGTTCCAAGCGCGTAGCGTTCTTGGGTACGACATAGACTTAAGCGACTACGCGGCGCGTATTGAGGTGCTGCGGGGCTTTATTAATATAGATTCCAACGCGACGACGATAACGAGCAGCATGCTTGCGAAGTGCAACCACCCGATAGCGCGTTTGTTTGAGCGGTACGGGGAGTTGGCTTCCTACAAGAGCGTGCTTGAGAAGATGCTTGGCGTGGACGGGGACTCGATGAGGATTCACTACGCTACGGTCACCGCGAAGACGGGACGGCTTACAAGCGGGCATCTGCTTGGCAACTCGTACTTCACCGACTTCAATATACACAACGTTCCCAAGGATGAGGTTGTGCGGTACGTGCACAAGACCGACGACGGGATTGGGTTTACGGTTGACGACAACAAGGAGGGTGCGGTTAAAGAGGTGAAGTGCAAGGGGGGACTGCGGGACGCGTTTGTGCCCCCGTCCGACGAGTACGTGTGGGTGTCGTGCGACTACAGCGGTGAGGAGATGTGCTTGGTTGCGAACTTCAGTCAGGACGAGAACTTGTTAGAGCCGATACGGAACGGTGAGGATATTCACTCCTACGTGGCGGAGAAGGTGTTCGGGGTAAAGGACGCGGAGAGCAGAACGAAGACAAAGCAGCTAAACTTCTCCGTGTTGTACGGTGCGGGTGAGTACTCGGTGGCTAAGCAGTTAGGCGTAAGCGTGGACGAGAGCAGGGCGTTGCTTGAGAAGTATTTTTCCACGATGCACAAGCTTGCGGAGTGGAGGGATCGGATGATTCGGCGGGCGCGGCAGAAAGGGTACGTGTGCACGCTGTTCGGGCGACCGAGGATGTTGTACGCGGACTATCAGTCGAGCGACAGGTTTGTGCGGGAGGCTGCGGACAGGTTTGCGTGCAACTCGCCTATACAAGGGTGCACGCCGCTGCACGGGCATCTTGAGACTAAGGACTGTGCGGTGCGGATGGAGAAGGCGGTGGGACGGAAGCAGGTTGGTGCGGACGGGAAGGAGTTTATACCAACCCATCGCGGGGACGCAGAGCCGTTGTTTGTGCTGTTCAGGAGCGGGGACTACATAATATGCGACAACAACCACGGGTTGATATACGGCAGCAAGAGGCAGCCAAAGGTAGCGTCCATGCGGGGGTGTTTTGGCAGAAAGCGGGTGTGGTTAGCACCGTTAAGGCGGAAGTCGCTTAGGTTCAATTGGAGCGTGATCAGGAGGTCGCTTGCGGAGTGCGCGTCGCTGTTTGTGCTGACGTGCATGAGGGACGACGTGATTAAGAGGAGCGACAAGAACATAAACAGCGCGTTGTTCAAGCTTGCGTTGTTTGGGCGGTGGTTTGATGCGGACTACAAGGCTGCGATCAGCATGCGCTCTGTAGCGTCCGTGTTTGGCTACAACGTTGTTTACAGTGAGTGGTTGGATAAGTACAGGGTAACGTTTAGAAGAGCCCGCAAAAGCCGCGTAAAGAGGGTTACTTGGTGTTTCGGTGAGTCGAGGAGGGTTGAGGTTGGAACGTGCACGGCTGTGGACGGGTTTCAAACGTACGTCAACCAAGGGTTTGTAAACAAGAACACGGGGGCGGACATATTGAGGATTGTGCTGTGCAGGTTCAAGAAGTTGTTTGACGAGGACGCTGAGTGGGCGGCAAACGTTAAGTTCGCGTGCACGATCCACGACGAGTGCAACTTCTACGTACGGAAGGAGTATTTGAGGACGGCGTGCAGAAAGATATACGACACGATGTACTTTGAGCACGAGCTGTTGACGCTGCCCGTAAAGGGGAACTTATCCGTAGGAAAGGATTGGGGACATCTTGTAGAGATTGGCGTTGACGATATTGACGAGTCTAACAAAGTAAAAATATAGATATGTTTTTGGTTATTAACGATGAGTTTAAGGGGGAGAGGCTGATAAACTTTGACAAGGTCAAGAGCGTGCAGCCTTTCACGGAAACCAACTACTTAAAGGGAGACGGTTTCAAGTTTGCGAGATCGTTGAATAAGACCGTACTTGAGTACGTTGACGGCACGTCGGACACGTTATGCGTGTCGTACGACGTGCTAAAGCAGCGGATGACGGGGGCAGCGTTGGTTTCTGAAGTTTTAGTTTAGCATAGCCTGAGCGTCTTCAAGCATCACCTTGCGTGCGGCGGCGACAAGTGTAGCTTTAAGCACGGGGTTCTTGCAGGCGGTGAGCAGCATTTCGACAATGGTTTTTGGGGTTGCGTCTGCAAGGACGCACTTGTTGGTAAGAAGAACGAATTCCTCGGAGTTGTTAATAAAGTCAAGTGCTGCCTCTTTTGTTTGCATAGTTGTAAAAATTATGTCGCAAGATAGAAAAAGTTGTTTATGTTTGTATTCGGTAATGAATCTTTTTTGTTTACGTGGGCGGGCGGATTTGTGAAGATTTTGCGATCCGTCCGTTTTTTGTTTTATATATTAGATTGATGTTTAACTTTAAAGTAAAAACGATATGAATTTAAAACAATCTTTCAAGATTATAGACGCACGTCGTGGGGATGCGCGCAAGCCGTCGAGGATTCGCGACATGGCTGTGCGCGACATGGCGGTGCGCAATGAGAAGGCTATAAACAACGCGGCTACTGCGAGAAAATTGGATTTTGTTGCCAACAACCCGTGGATATACAACCTGACCGCCGATCCTAACGCGCAGGTTGTTAAGGATGCGGTGGACTTCTTTGACACCGTGGAGCATCTTATAAAGCAGGGGTACAACGATTGGGTGAGCGGTGCTATTGATGAGTGCAGAAAGGCTACCGATTTGGGTTTGGATCGGTCGAATAGAACCTTTTATATATGGGGTTACAAAAGAGAATTCTTAAATGTTAATAAAGCAGCTACAAGTTCAAGTGTGCGGGTAGAGTATTCGCCTGACGAGCTGCAGCTTAGGCTTTTGGATTACAATGCAGCTATTGGCGGTAACGCAAGCAACGAGGAGATGGGTGGGTTTATAAAAGTGTTCAACACTTTTACTTACGCATACGACGAAGATCCTGATGAGCGTATAATCGCATTTACAGAGCAGTTCTTTGGAATAGTTGAAGGGGAGTTCGGCTCAAGCGAAATTGAGACGAGCTTGTAGATTCGGTTGCGTACACGATTTGATGGAGGACTAAGGGCTTTATGAAGGCGAAATTTGAGTTGGTTTTGATTGTAGTGGTGTTTGTGCTACTGATGCTTTTAGCCGCGCTTGGGGCGCGTTTGGAGGCGTTAAGGGGGGAGTACGCTAACGCGATGAACAACTACAAGGCTTACGACGAGCTGCTTGCGCGTCGGCTTGACTCCGCAAACGCGAGGAACTACGCGCTCAAGCTCACAAAGGAGCAGCTTGAGTACTCGCAGGACAGCGTGGTGCGGAAGTTGGACGAGGTGCGCAGAGAGCTCAAGATAAAGACGAAGAACCTTGAGCGGCTTGAGTATATAGAGTCTGTGACCGTGCGTCACGACTCTATTTTTACTACGGACACGATCTTTATTGACGGGGTGGACGTAGACACGACGCTTGCGGACGCGTGGAGGGTGGTCAGGGTTAGGCTTGGTTACCCGAACCGCGTTGGGGTGGACACGGAGTTTAAGAATGAGCTCAGCGTTGTTGTGAGCAGCGAGAAGCAGACGATAAAGCCGCCGTCGAAGATTTTCTTTATACGTTGGTTTCAAAAGAAGCAGCGCATGGTGAAGATCGACGTGGTGGACGCGAACCCGTACGCGTCAGTTAAAGAGCAGAGATTTGTGGAAATTGTTAAGTAATAATTTTGTTATAACAAATTATTTATTACTATTGCAAAGGAATTTAAAACGATATGGTTATGGAGTACGAGGTAAGGGTTGATTTCTGCGGGTGTGAGGAGACCTGCTTTGTTGAGGCGGACTCGCCCGAGGAGGCGGAGGATCTTGCGGTTGACGAAGCCGCCGATCTTCTTTATATCAAGGACGTTATTGAGGCAAACGACGGTGGGTTTAGCGTTGTTGTAGGCTTTGACTCGTCTAACGGACACGCAGAGCAGACGTACGACGAAGAGGTGCGAAGCGAGCACAAGGCAATAGACAACGCCTTCGAGGACGCGATGTACGATATAAGCGTGGTTGATGTAAAAACAATCTAACCATACGCGGCACGTAAACGATAGCTACGGTAACTACGACGCGCTTACAAACGGGGAGTGATTTATATATTCAAATAAAGAGTGTTAATTTAAAAATATTATCATGGAATACGAAGTAGTAGTTGGTTTTGCGGGTTACATAGGGGTTGAAGAGACTTACACTGTGGACGCGGATACAGAGGATGAGGCAAGGGTGTTCGCATTAGACGAGGCGAAGGACGACTTGACAGTTGAGGACGTTGTAGATTTGGACGACGGCGAGTACGAGGTTACGGTGGGCTTTGGTGGTTATATTGGTGCTGAGGAGACCTACACGGTTGCGGCAGACAACGAAGGCGAGGCGGAGGAGCTTGGTTTGGACGAGGCTGCGTTTGACTTATCTGTAAACGATATTAGCTTAGTGGAGTAACTTTAAAGCGTAAGCGGTTATGGCAAAGGAGGTAAAGAACGCGAGGCTACAGCGGATATTAAACCGCGAGGGGATCAAGGACGTGGTTATCTTGTTCGTAGACGGGGCTGCGAAGGCTGTTTCCGACGACGATTTCACGGACGAGGTTTTGAGCCGCTCTTACGAGAACAACATAGCCTACGTACCGTCTTTCAATCGCATGACGGTGGAGGAGTGGGCTGACTTTGTTAGAGAGGCGTACGCGGAGGGACTTGAGAACTACAACGACCTTCAGGATTACAAAAACAACCGTTTGTTTTAAAGCTTAAATAAAACGATCAAAATATTAGAGTTATGAACTTAAAGCAAAGACTCGGAAAGAGAAAAATAAAGGACAGTAAGGGTGGTGGGTACGTTGCTATGTGGACGAACCTTTACAATCCCTCGCGGTCAGTCCCTGTTGCGATGTCAAACGACTACGACAGAATGAAGGAGTACATAAACCAACATTGTGAAATCTACGTAAGAGAGCAGGGGGCGAGGATTCAAGACGGTGGCGACTTTAATAAGACTGTCATTTTCGAAGATGGAGGGGTTTACAACCTTTGGGTTAAGGAAGATATTGAGGTTTTGTAGTTGCTTACTAAATAATAAAATATTAGAGTTATGAACTTAAAACAGATATTTGGACGGTATAGAATATTTGACGCGGTAGGCTCGGATAAGTTCGGGTACAACGTCCGCGTCACCTCATACGAGGTTGTTGACGGTTTGGGACGTTACAATTGCCGTTACAGCGAAGCCAACGGCAACATTAAGGTTGACGTAAGGTTTATCGCTTGGATTAAGCAGGAGGGTACTAAGCCTGTCAAAATAGACGAATTTGTGCTTAACGACAACTCAATCTCTGACGAGGAGTTCGGGTTTTTGACAGACGGTAACGACGAATTCCGACAGGCGGTGCTTGCTGAGGCGCGGCTTTTCAAACAAGGCATGGCAAGCGGGGACTACCGTGGCTTGGGCATTGATTGGGACGGAGGTTTTTATTATACTTACGAAAAATAACACGGAGCTATGAACTTAAAGAGACTAATGAGGGTTAAGGACTCGGAGAACTACGAGTTAAACTGGGACGCCGTTTTGCACATAACAGCAGGTAACGCAGACTCGGACATTTTGCTTGACGTGCTTGACCATGGTGAGCGAGCGTATGGCGACCGTAATAGGGACGTCTTTAGCGAGTACGAGAGTCGGTTTGACAGATATTTGGATAGTGCCGAAAAGTCGCTAAGGGTAAACGAGGCTGATAGTAGCAGTGAGCGGAGAGAGCTCGAAAACAAGGCTTGGATACGTGCAAACTTTAAAGCGTTGCAGAGTATGCTGCCCGACGCAGACACCTTTGCGAAGTACTATCACAATTATCTGCGGGCGGTGCGACGCATAAAACCAAGCGACAAGGCGTTCTTGGAGAGCTTTGTAAAGGACGTAAGAAAGGTTAGTCCGTACGGAGAGTACGACCGTGGTGACAATGTTTTTTATCTCAAATAGCGCAATTAATAGTCTATGCACGGTTCAGATATCTACGACTGTTTTGTAGAGATTGTTAAATAATTAAAATATTGGAGTTATGAACTTGAAGAAGTTAATGAGGATTAAGGACGCTAAGAGTGAGGCTGAGAAGCAGTTTAATATTTTGCTTAAGAAAGTTTGGCGCGGCGACTATTCTTCGGCACAATATATTGACTACCCAAAGTGGAAGGCAGTGGGGGTTTATTTTGATGAAGTACCGCTTGGAGATGGTCGATCCTTATGGTTAAGGATCGACTTTGAACAGAATGACCCACGGCGCGTTAGTGTAGCATTTGAGGTTGGCACAGAAGCAGCTAGAACGGGATGGTTTTTAGACTTTAAAAAGAATGTTGTGCCGTACAAACGCACGGGAAAAGAAAAAAGAATAAATTCTGAAGCCTTTGAGTTGTACAAACCCGATTTTATTAAGTATTATAAAAATTACATAACACAGGACGTCATTGACGGTATGCGGGAAGAGTTTAATAAGAAAATGGGGAATTACTTGGATAAGAGTCAAATGACCTCGTTAAAGTCTAAGTTGAAAAATATTTTATACAGCTGCGGTCAAGACGCGAGCGACTTTGATTATGATGTAACTGAAAGGGATACGATTCGCGTGTACGGGTACTTTAAGGCGTACGGAGACAGTTATGGCGCAACTTGTTACTATCGAGACGGTGTGTTTGACGGTATGGACAATAGCGGTTCGGAGAGTTTGGGTAACAGAGTCCGCAGTATAGCCAACGCGATATATAGAGAGACAAAGGTTCCCAATGTTGTGGTTTCAATATCGTATGATTAATTTTATTTTGCAGAGCTTTTTAAATAAGATAAAATATTAGAGTTATGGTGGATTATAACTATGATGATTTAAGTTATTCTGAAAGAATTGGAATAATAGAAGATTATTATTTTTATTATGAGTTTGGAGATGTAATAAGAGATGCAAAAAAAATGTTTTCTGACGAAGATAAAGTTTGGGATTATTTAGATGGATATATAGATGATATTGTTTATGGCAATTTTTCCAAACCTCTACATTCTTGTATTAAAGACAAGTATGATAAAGAGATGCTTTTTTGGGATTTAAGACGTTACGTTAAGGGAAAATATTTATAGATTTGTGGAGATTGTTAAATAGAATTAAAATATTAGAGTTATTGACAACGCTAAAAAACCTATTGGATTTTATAATTATTTAAAATCTTTTTTAAATGAGTTTCGTCTTATAGATGACGAAGTAATTGAAGATGAATCTTTGTTTTACGAAGATGAAGAACAAAGGAGTGCTTTTGAAACAGGTGTGATACGAGGTGAGAGTATGAGTCTTGAATGGACGTTCAATACTTTGTTACTAAAGTTTATTTATTTTTTAAATAAAAAAGAAATAAATGATGATACCTTTAGTTTAGATGATGCTGATTGGAATAAACTTCGTATAGAATTTATTGAATATTTTAAAAAATCATAATATACATTATGCACAGTTCAGTCATCTACGACCATATAGTCCGAGCCTTATTCGCAATGATAGGCGGAATACTCGCATACATAGAGCCGCTTCAAGAAGTGATGTATGTGGTGTTCGCAACCATATTGGTTGATGTAGCGACCGCGTATCTGCTCAGCCGACGGGTTGCACACAAATACAAAGGAGTATCGCACGGCAAGATTCAGTCGCAGCGGTTGAAGTCCATGGGGCGGACGGTGGTCGGCATTTTGGCTATTATACTGCTGCTGCAGGGGATCGATCAGTACTGCTTTGTGTACGCGGACTTAAAGCTTCCGTATCTTGCGGCGTCCGCGTTTTGTATGATACAGGTTGTGAGTATCCTTGAGAATATGAGCAGCTGCAACGACGCGAAGTGGGCGAGGCTGCTGCAGAAGATACTTGTGGACAAGACCGCAAGGCACTTCGATATGACGGCGGGGGACTTCATTAAAGAGGTGCAGGATATGAAAGCAGAAGAGAATGAAAAAAGTAAGGGTAAAAAATAAGGTGCTATGCGAGTAAATATTGATGCTAATACTGCTACTGATATTCAGAGACTGCGTGAGCTGCTTACAACCATTAAGGTGAGAGGCTTGGAGGGAGGCTTGGGTGTGTCGGAAAATCACTACCAATCAAAAAATCAGTTTAGTTTTGAGTTGGTGGACGGCATGGATAGAATTATTGGTGGCGGCGGACACATAAAGGAGTATTGGGGGTATTTAAAGGAGGACGGTGCGTGGTATGAGTGCAACGTTTGTATAAACGGTGACTATCGTCAGTATGCGACAGGCATCACGGATAGATGCTCTTTTAAACCGCTGTATATAGATTCGCTTGAGGAGAGCGGATACGGCAAGCACCGCGCAATGAATGCGGACGAGCGCAAGCTTGTGCTTGAGTATCTAAAGTGGGTGCTTAATGGTGTCAAGACGTACCCCGAAACCGAGCTGCAGAAAGACTTTCTGCCGCTTGTAAGCGAGATTGTTAAAGGAAAGCGTAAAACTATCGATGGCACTGAGGTTTATAAATACAGTGCGGTTTTAGGCAACAAAGAGATAGAGATTTTAGACCAATATGATAATTTTTGCGGCTCGATGGCTTTTTCGGAAACGGATGGTGCGTACAATCTGCACGTAAAAAGAATCTCGGTTTACAAGTACGAGAAAGACTTGGTGTTTGACATCGACAACTGCGAAAATGTTATTGAAGAAGGGGTTGATATAATAATCAATTTAAAGTAGAGTGATATGAACTTAAAGATGTTAATGCGTGTAAGGGATGCGAAAAATATCGTATTTACAACAGCCGAAGGTTTTAGGTTTGAAATAACCGAAAATGCCAAGGGAAGATTTAATGGTAGTTTCTATGTTGCCGATTGCTCGCACATGGGCGATATAGATAGAGTAGAACAATATATAAGGAGTTGTGGTGGAAGTATCAGAGAACACTATTGGAATGGTAGAGATGGTGGCGAGGCTTATGTTTTGTTTTACGCCAACGATGTAAGAGCATACGCGAATATTATTAGTGCGGCGCAGCGAGGTCTTGAAAAATATTTAAATGTTATTAAAGATTGGGTGGTCAGTGTTGATACGGAAGATTATCATATTGTAAACAACAACGGAGTTTTAAAGTGGGAGTATGCGGGACGAATGAAAGAAATAATGTTAGCGAGAAAAGCAGAAGCCGAGCGTGAAAGGCAGATAGCAAAAGAAAGAGCCATAGAAAGATATAAAGGCTATATTGAAGAGGTAAATGGAGAGATTTATTATTATCACAGGGACGGTTCGTTATTTAATAAATATCCTGCCCATGAGTTTTACGACAAGTTGTACAAAGATTACGGTATTACACCCGAAGAGATGGAGCAGTGTTTTATATGAAACTAATCCTTTATTTTAATTAAAGTTTTTTAAAAAAATAAGGCACTATGAACTTAAAGAGGTTAATGCAAAGTCGTGGTATGATACGCGACGCTAAGATATCGGAGAAGGACTTTAGCAAGTCCGTGACGGGGGTTGCGTACAAGGTGTTCCGTTTTAAGGACGGCAAGCTGTACCCGCCGATGGTAAGCAATATAGGCGGCACGGACACGCCTGTTGGAGTTTGGCTTGACGCGGAGGAGGGAGAGTTTGCGGGCTTATCAAAAACGGGACGTCCGCAGGTTGTAAACTCGCAGTCATCGAGTCAGCCCTTGGCGTACCGACCTGGCTGGCACTTAGGCGATCTGCCGCGCGCAAAGCAGTTCGACCGTAAGGTTAGTTGGGTAGAGGTGGAACAGCCGCTTACAGGCGACGTAAAGACAACACGCGACGAGCTAACCTTAATGAGCCTCGCGAAAAACGAGAACTTGGGTAAGTATTTTTACTTAAAGGATAGCGGCAAGTATGTGCAGATTGTAAACGACAACGCGCCGTACTTCCCTTACGATTTTGTGTGGGCGGAGTGCGACTATGCTGCGGACGTAAACTATCAGGACGAGGCGGATGAGATGGGGTACATGAGGACGAACCCCGACGGCACGTTTTATCGCGGCAACTCCTTTGTGCACTCGCTTGCGGGGTTGAAGCATCTGCCCGAGAACGGGTTCTACCGTTACAGAACCAATCCACGCCCCGACACCGTGCCTTGGGTTATCACGGGGGCGATGAGGGTTAACCGCTTGCTTGACGACTTTGATGTGAGCGACATTCTTGGCGGCAACGCACCCGAGCGGCAGGGAGGCAACCTGACGCTTGAGGAGATGGGGTTGGCGCAGATCTAAGTATATATTATAGTAACATTTTAATTTAAAATTTTAAAAGTATGAACGGGCGTTTAGCAGATAACCTTAAGGAAAGGATAGAAGACAAAATACGATCCTTGAATAGGACTTACGAGCACGAGTACAAGCGAAACAACGATGAGTTTATGCATAGTCTCATGTATAAGGGTTATAATATGTATGACTATGATTATAATGGCAGTTACGTGCTTATTGTTGACTTTATGTCGCAGGGTGCGAGTCCTGCCGAGATACTTGAGGGTTACGGTCAGGATATAGCGCAGTTTGAGGATGATTGGAGGTCTGCGGGCTACGAAACATGCTTTTTGAAGGCGACCTCACGTGACGATAGAGGCAACCCTGTGTATTACGACTTATCGGTAATGGATATGCTGCAAGAGCAGCTTGACAACGGTGACGAGCCTACGGGGTACGACGAGAGTGTGTTTGAGGACGATTATTGATTGTTGGAAATACAATATTGTAACAAAAACTTTAAAAATCTAAATATTATGGAAAAGATAGCAGATGGCAACTACGAGGACAAGAGCTACTCGGTAAAGTACGAGGAGGTTGTGGACGCTTTTTTGGCTATGCTGACAAGCGACTTTAATGACAAGGATATTCAAACCGTCAAGGATGGGTTCTACCTGCTGCTTACCGCAGACATGGTGGACGCTGCCTTTAAGGAGGCTAAGCGCAGCTTAAAGGATGAGGTTTCTGATTCACGCAGGATTAAGGATAGTGCGGTTGATATTGAGGACGCTGTTTACGAGAAGTTTATAAACGCGTCAGCAGAAACGCGCGACGAGTTGGTTGAGCTTATCGACAAGAACTACGACATGGAGGAGTTTGAGTCAACGGACGACCTTGCGAACTCGCTCTACAACTACTTAGACTTTCTTTTGCCGCAGTTGTCGGACGATGCGGTTATTGACTTGCAGGATAGTGGTTATTTGTAAATAATATACAAGAGGTTCAATTTTGCGAACATACTTCGGTGGATGGCGCAGACCTATACAGGTTTGCGCCTTTTGCTTTTATATATTAGAAGTAACAAAAACGTTTTTGAAGATGGATAAGCTAAAAATTGTAACCGAGCTCAAGAAGTACTTTAAGGTACAGGAGCTTGTAGATAAGCTTACGTATCAGCGGTGGGGGGAGTCTGCGTGGAACTTCCTTGACGGTAGGCTGCTTGAGGTTATTCTTATACTGCGTCGCGACATGCTTAAAGTGCCGCTTGTGTGCAACGACTGGTTGTACGGTGGCAAGAACGAGCAGCGCGGTTTGCGGACGAACCTGAGTCCGTTGGTAAAGCAGAAGACGGATAAGAACGTGTTATATTTGTCGCAGCACTGTCTTGGCTGTGCGGTTGACCTTGTGTCGTCGAAGATGACGGCGGAGGATATGCGCAAGCTAATCGTTAAGAACGCGGACAAGCTACCGTGCAAGCTGCGAGTAGAAGCTGACGTGAACTGGTTACATATAGACGTGATGGACGATATAACGAAAAAGGACAAGGTTTACTTATTTAAGGCTTAGTTATGTTGTGGACTAAGGATAGCGATTTGGAGTTGTTTTTGGCGTTTTACGACAAGAGCGGCATTCCTATTGACGTAACCAAGGAGTGGTTGTCGATGGAGGTGAAGGTGGGGCGTGCCTTGTTTGATGCGGACTCAAATCCGCTTAAGGAGGTTGTGGACGAGGAGACGGGGGAGACTACCGTTGGGGAGTTTACAAACTGCTACATAACCACCTACGACGGTGAGGTTGGGATCATGGTTGTTATTCCGTCGGACTCGCTTGACTTTGGCACGGTGTACGTGCGGAGCTGCGTGCACGAGGCTAACGAGCACTACCCCGACGGCTATAAGGACGTGTGGAACGTTTGGATTCCGATGGACTTGGCTATTGTAACGGAGAAGGGACTTAATCAGTAAGAGCATGGATAGGTTGGAGGTTTTTACGACAAACGGCACGTTTTTGAGGGTTAACATCCCTTTGATAAACGTTGCGGACAACGGCAAGAAGTACGTGTCGTATGCTGAGGAGCAGGAGAAGACGGAGGATGAGAGGGCGCGTGCCCGACACAACGTCGGGATCACGGACGAGATGTACGAGTTTATAAAGAAGGGCGGCGGCGACACGCCTGTTGTGACGGGTGATATAGAGGTGGACGAGCTGACAATGAAAAAGCGGCTCAACCCCGAGACGGGCAACAACGTGATCTACTCCGTGGACAGTCTGCTTGACGACGAGAACGGGATCACGGTGATGGGCACAAACGTCGGCAACCTGCACAGCGGGGACAGGATCGAGTGCGGCTCTACCATTTGGGACGTTATAAGGCGGATAGTTACGAACGTGATAGACGTTGTGGCAACCACGCCGTCCGTAACGCTTAGATCAAGCAGCAGCGTGGGCACGGTTGAGTTGGGCTCGTCGCTGACGCAGACGCTTTCGGTATCGTATGCCGACGGCTACTTTAGCGGAGCGAGCGGGTACTCGTACAGGCTTAACGCGGGGTGCGCTCAGGGTGCTACGGTGTTCAAGAGGAACGGTGCTGTTGTGGAGGCTACAAACACGACCGTCTTTGACGTGGTTGGCGGCTTTAGCTTTTCGTCGGTGACCGCTTACGGGGCGAGCACGGCTGTGCCGAAGAAGAACGACGGTACGGACTCGTCGGTGCGTATATCGGCGGGGGACGCTGTGTCTAACGTGATAACGGTGACGGCTTCAAAGAAGATATTTTACGGTAACGCGACTGCGCTGCCTGCGGACAACGCTGCGGTGCGCGCGTTGGGTAGCAAGTGGAGTGCGGCGGGGGGCATCAACCTGCCCAATATAGGCAGCGGCTTTGTTGTTGTGCTGCCGACGGAGCGCAGCCTGACGGTAGCGGTTACGGGTAACAATCAGTATCTGTACCCCGACAGCGACTTTACAAGAGGAACGGTTACGGTGGTGTACGCGAACGGTGCGGTAGAGGTGTATAACGCGTACTTGTTTAAGCCCGCGACCGCAATGGATACGAATGTTGTAATAACGATAGGGTGATGGCGAATAGTTTTGATTTATCGGTAAACGTGCGGAACGCTAACCCGTCCGCCAATATAGACCATTATTACGGCACTTACGAGAGTGTTGCTGCCGCTTGCGCGGGTGTGCCGAAGGCGGTGCGCTTGAAAGGTAAGACCGTTGGTATTATTATCGACGGATCTGTAGTGGAGTATTGGTGGAGGTCGGGGATAGAAGATTCTGACTTGGTTGTAAAGTTCGGAGTAAACACCACCACCGAGGATGGGTACGTAGAGGAGGTCACTGACATCGAGGAGGGCAGCACGGGGGTTCTTATAACGAAGGCGGAGCACAAAAAGGGTGACACGCCGCTTGTTCAGTGCTACTTGAATGGTTCTTTGATTCTGCTTGACATCTCCAACGACGGGGGCGACATAACGGTTTCGTGGGAGGATATAACAAGTCTTACTCCAAGCGACGTTTTGGATATTGTAATCGTGAGTTCGGACTACGCTGAGGAGTTTGGGGCGGACGATCCGCTTGTTGTGTCGCTTGCGACTGCCGAGTGCGGGGAGAACCCGATGGTGCAGTGCTTTTGGGACGGAGGCTTGGTGTTGGTGGACGTTGTCAGGGTTGGCAACGACCTGCACATAAACGCGAGTGAGGAGGTTGAGATTACCGACCTTAAGCCGCTGACGGTGGTTTTGTGCAAGAACACGTTTGCGGCTGAGTTTGCGAACCCCAACGAGGGGCACAGCTGCACAATATCAAAGACAACCCACGGCAAGGGTGACAAGCCGTTGGTTCAGTGTTGGGTTGACAACAAGGTTGTGTTGTTGGATATAGAGAACAGCGGCGGCGACATAACGATATCGTGGGAGAACAGTGAGGACGTCAGCGCATTAAGCGTACTTAGGATCGTCATTGGCAACGGAGAGGTGAGCAGTCAAACGCGTAGTCTCGACGACTTGGCTGAGATTGCGTGGAGCGGCTCTTACGACGACCTTAAAGACAGACCTGTGTACGCTGTGCGCTTTGTAAACGCTGCGGGCGGCACAAGCGTGACGCTGCCCGCGTCAAGACACAAGTGCGGCGCAAACGCTATGGTGCAGTGCAGGGTTGGCGGGTACGTGGCGCAGATAGACACGGACGTGGATGCCAACGGCAACATCACGGTGTCTTGGGGTGTGGCTGAGCTGATAAGCTCGCAGACACCGCTTGACATTAGCGTTGTTGGGCTTAGAACGCCTACGCACGACTTTAACGAGGAGATTGTGGTTGACAAGTCCACGATCACGGTTACCATGTTAGACGAGAGCAGTCGGGACGAGGTTGGCGAGCTTGTGGAACGCTTTGACGTTGGCAGCAGGCTTACGCTTGAGAGCTTCAGCGGGTGGGTTGCGTACTCGGACAAGTACGAGGTTGGCAGTTGGTTTGCCAACGTAGGCGAGGAGGACGCGGAGTACACCGTGCTGTTAAGCGGCAAGGAGTACGAGCTCAGCTATCGTCTGCTTGTGACTTGGACAGCGTCGCAGAGGACGGAGGTTGTGGACGAGGTGTACGAAACGGTACGCTACGGCACAACGGTGTCGCTTAGCGGGGTGACGTACCACGACGAGGACACGGGGGTTGACCACTCGGTTGAAGAGTGGCAGAACCCTGATAATATAGGAACGCTTGCGGGTGATTTATATATTATGAATGGAGCGTACGCGAGTGCGGTCACCCTTGTAGGTATAGTTAATATTGTTGAGGGGTAATATAGACGTTAAATATTTAACAAGTAAATAGTTATGAAGATTTACAACGATTTGGATTTACAGGGCAACAAGCTCATAGGGGTTGCAAACCTGCCTAACGACTTGTTGGATGTCAAGCTGCTGCACGCTGACTTGGCTGCAAATCCGCCGCTTGTGCCTACGTACGCTGAGACGTCGCAGGGTAGCGGTGTTTATGAGTGGATAGACATTCCTGAGTACGGGACTGTAACTCCCGTTGGTACTGAGAACCCCTCGGAGGAGGGGTGGTACACCCGCAGCGGATCGGGTACGGAGTTAGATCCGTATGTATACACGCTGACCACCGACACGACGGTGGTGTCGGGCACGACCTACTACAGAGCTCAGCAGGTTGAAAGGTTTGCGGCTTTGTGCTTTGCGTACCGCGCGTCGGACGGCTCGATAGTTGTTACTGCGGTAAGCATTGCGGACTTCTTGCAGGAGGCTGAGTTTAAAAACGGTTTGGAGGTTACAAACAGCGGTGAGGTAAACGTCAAGATCGATCCCACTTCGGAGTCGTACTTGACCGTGGGTGCTAACGGTGTTAAGCTGTCGGGCATCAGCTCTGCACTGGGCAGCCTTGATATAGACCACATCACAGTCCCGCGTGATATATACACTTACTACAATATTGGTAAGATCCAAAACGCGTCGGGTACAACGCCACAGAAGGTTGCGAGCAGCGGCAACACGCTGAAGCAGCTTTTTGACAACTTGTTCAATATGGACGAGCTGCAGCCGAGCATTACAAACGCGCCGTCGATTAGCATTTCGATCAGTCAGCCTTCTACAGCCAACAAGCTTATAGGCACGCATCTCAGCTCGGTGTCGTACACGATAACGACTTACAACGGCAAGTACACCTACCAAGCCGACGGCTCAACGGGTGTTACTTGGACTAACAGCTACGACCTGACGGGTTCGGACATCGCGAACACCACCGTCAACAGCAAGACGGGCACGCTGACGCTTACGTCGGACTACGTGGTTGGAAAGACAAGCTCGGCGTTTACGTTTGGGGTTGAAGGTAGTCATAGTGCGGGTACGGTGGCTAAGACAAACCTTGGCAACGACAGCGATCCTGAGGTTAAGATTGCGGCGGGTACAAAAACAGGTTCGGGCTCGTTTAGCGTTAGCGCAATTTACCCTGCATACTACGGTTTCTGCAGCTCTAACGACGCGGACGACGCGCAGAGCATGCTTAGCAGCCTGACGCAGATATCAAAAGCCACAAGCGGCGTGTCGGGGACTACCTACGATTTGTCAACCGTAACAAACGAGGCGGGCAACGGGAAGTACTTTTGGATGGTTACCAAAGGGGACAGCACGGCTGAGTCGCTGACCGTGTCGGTTGTTAACGCTGCGGTTTCAAAGACGCTGACCGTTCCAAGCGACTCGACAATAAGTATGGGAACGTACAAGGTTTACATCTCAAAGAGTCCGTATGATCTCGGAACTCAAAACATTGTGATGCATATAACAGGTTTGTAAAAAGATAAAGAGCTACGGTTATGGCAGATAAAAAGACTTCAAGTACGACAAAAAATACGAAGACGCAGTTAGGCTTAACGCTTGCGCCTGCGGCGAGCTCGTACCCGATCTCCTACGTAGAGGACAATTGGGACGTAGTAACGGATGCGGCTTCCGCTCTTGGGGTGCGGCTTGGTGGTACGGGACAGTACGATCAGCACACCATCAACGAGGCGTTGGCGAGCGGTGCTACGATAGAGTACGACTACGACACGTCGGACTCGGTTTTTGATCCGACAACGGACAAGGGCATTCCTTCGGTTAACGCCTACGTCAAAGTGCCGTCGTACTACTACATGACCTTTGACAACACGGAGGAGGTAGACGGAGTGGTTACTCCGTTAGATCCGCCCGCGCACGCGCTGACGATTCCGATTACGGCGTGCGGCAACTGTCCTATTGTGCAGGTTGTTCAGGACGGACACGTGGTATTTTGCGACATAGATGTTAATATTGGCACGGGATCGGTGACGATTAATTGGGGTACAACAATCACGGTTAACGCGTCGCATCCTTTGTACATTTCAATAATTGGTTAACAAATGGCTGTAAATCCAAAAACGAGTAGTCAGGACAAGAACGCGAAGACGCAGTTAGGCTTAACGCTTGCGCCTGCAGCAAGTTCGTACCCGATCTCTTACGTAGAGGATAATTGGGACGTAGTGCAGAGCGGCAGCGACTTGGCGGCGGTTCTTGGAGCGACTGGGCAGTTTGATCAGCACTCGATAAACGAGGCGTTGGCGGGCAACAGCGGCGGCGGTGACACGTACAGCGGAGCTGCGACCGTCACCGTAGGCGGTATTGCCACGGGGCAGACGTTTACAAACGCGACGTTCCAACAGGTGGTGGACGCGCTTATCAACCCGTACGCAAAGCCGTCCGCTACGCTCACGTTGAGCGTTTCAACGGCGCAGGAGTACGGTGCGACAATAAGCAGCGTCACAATGTCGGTGGCTGCCGTCAAGAACACAAACCCGATCTACGGAATCAAGTTCAAGGTTGGGGACACGGTTGTGGACACGCAGACGGGCAGCACGGTTGCGGACGGTGGAACGTTTACGTATACGTACTCCACATCCTTTAGCACCGACACGACGTTCAGTGTGATTGTGTCGGACGACGAGAACTACTCGGCGAGCGGCTCAAGCACGGACTCAAAGACGGTAAGCTTTAGCAAGCACGTTTACTACGGCAGCGTATCGAGCACAACCGCTCCTACGTCAGGCACGGGGCTGTTGCACGCGGCAAGCGTGTCAAGCGGGGTAAACATCACGACGGCGAGCGGCGAGTACGTTGTCTTTATGTCGCCCACCTCAAAGACGAGCATACAGCAGCTTATTATTGGAACTTGGTACGATATAGCGACAACAAACAAGGGCACGGTAACGTTTACCTTATCGACGGGGGCAACGGAGACCTATTATTGCTATATGTCGAATCAAATGGTGGCGGCAACCGAAAAGTATAAATTGGTATAGTTATGGCAGTAGGATTTGGAACGCAGATACAGAGCAACTTGGCAAGCAAGCATCTGCTTGATGCCGATAATATAAAGGGTGGTTTTTGCGTTGTTGAAAGCAGTAGCGTAAGAGACGCTTTGCCTGTGGCAAACGGAAGCGACGACGGCGTTGTTGTTGAGGGCAGCTTTGTTTTCAATAAGGGGGACGGCAAGTTCTATCAGTACAAGCAGACAAGCTCATCACCGCTTACTTACGGTTGGGTAGAGGGGTTGGGAGTACCATCGAACGTTGTTAAGTACACTTATGATAGTTCGTCGGATACCAACACAATCAACTTGCCTGTAAATGCCATTTTTAATGACGATATTATTCCAACCAATGGGACGCAGGTTAATTTGGGTGGCAGTGATAATTACTTTTACAAAGGATTTATATCAAAGCTATTCGTTAATAATGCTCAAGCCACAAATGGTTTTAATGTTTTTACTGAATCAGGTTCAATAGGTGAAGGGGATTATAGAAAAAACACGTGCACTTTTGAATATGACCCGAGAGATAGTGTAGGAGCTATAAAATCACATTATTACCATTATTACGAAGGCGAGGAATCGGAGTCAACTTATGTAGTGACGTTCCCTTACAAAAAGGATGGAGAATTAGCCTTGCTTGAAGACATTGAGTACAATACCGCAGGTGCAACTAACAAAGCATCAACAAAAATGTATCTTGTCGGTGCAGAAAGTCAAGGTAGTAGTCCGCAGACATATTCTAACTCAAATTGTTATATTGGTACTGACAACTGCTTATATTCGGGTGGTACAAAAGTTTTGACAGCTCACCAAGATATTAGCGGCAAAGCACCAAACAACCATGCGTCGTCGGCGACTACTTACGGTGTTGGTACAAGCAGCAACTACGGACACATGAAGTTGGGTGCTGCGAACCAAAACGGCGCAACAGCCGCAAACGGTGTATGTGCGCCAAACGGACACACTCATAGTCAATATCTGACAAGCCATCAAACGGTTACTTCAACAAGTAACGCGTGTTCAATAATGCAGGCGGGTTCGAAACAAACTTTTAATTTGCCGCTTCGTTATGTTGGAAGCTCAAGAGTGCCTGCTACATATTATGTGAGCAGCATAACATCCTATGGTCTTGGTACACCCGTTACAGGTTCGTTTGTTGCGGGGGACACCATTTTTTTCGCAGAATATAGTGGTACGATTGCAGCTTGGTTTTTTAATGGTTCGTCTTGGAGTTCTATAAACTTAAAGAAGGCTTAATTATATATAATAGTAAAACAAGCATTTAAACATTTAAAAACGTGCAATTATGAGGGTTTTGAGCAAGTTAGACATGGGCAACAACAGTATAGAAAATGCGAGGTTTGAGTTAGTACCGACTATACCAAACGGTGTGGAGGATAATATTGTCAAGATTGGCGCAAGCGGAGCGTTGGTTGATAGCGGTGTTAGTATCAGTGAGGTTGGTGGTGGTGGCGATATGTCGAACTACTACACCAAGACGGAGGTTGATGCCGCTCTTGACGAAAAGCAAGACGTTATTGCAGACTTGGCTGATATACGGAGCGGTGCTGCTTTGGGTGCTACGGCACTGCAGGAGCATCAGGATATCAGCGGCAAGCAGGACGTGCTTGTTAGCGGCACAAACATCAAGACGATCAACAATCAGTCGCTACTCGGTGATGGTAACATCACCATTGAAGGCGGTGGCGGTTCGGCGGTGCAGTCGGACTGGGAGCAGAACGATAGCTCGGCGGACGACTTTATCAAGCATAAACCCGACTTAAGCGGTTACGTAACCGAGAGCTACGTCTACGAAATGGGTTTTGTGACAAGCAACGAAATTGCCGACTTTGTAACAGAGTCTGACGTGGCAAATTACCTGACCGAGAACAACTACACCACAACGAGCGACATTCCTGACGTGAGTGACTTTGTAACCGAGAGCCACATCTACGAAATGGGTTTTGTGACAAATAGTGATATTGCGGATTTTATAACAGAGTCTGATGTAGCTAATTATTTAAGTAATGAAGGATACGTAACAAGCAGTGATCTTTCAAACTTTATAACGGAGACCGATGTAGCTAATTACTTGAGTAACGAAGGATACGTAACAAACAGTGATCTTTCAAACTTTATAACGGAGACCGATGTGGCTGAATATTTAAGCAGTGAAGGTTATATGACGCAGTCAGATGTTGCTGATTATTTAAGTAATGAAGCTTATGTAACTGAAAGTTTCTTAAGTGATACTGGTTATGTAACCGAAGAGTTTTTGAGCACCAACGAATATATTAATGCGTCTAATATTGAAGATGCCATCAGTACTTACCTTAGTGATTTTATCACAGGCGACGTATTGGTTAAGTATGTTACGGAGATTGATGCAAAGCCCAACTACGCGACGGTGGAGATAACCGATACGGATACTCAGGGAAGCTACACTTACACGATTGATACAAGCTCTTTGAATGTAGGAGCACTACCAATTGTGCAGGTAACGTACAACGGACAGGTTCTCTTTACGGATATTACCGTAACGATAGACTCGTCAAACAGCGAGATTGTTGTAACTTGGGATGACACCAAGTACTCGGTTGACTCAAACAACCCGTTAACGGTGGTAATCATCGGTCAAGCTCCTGCGCAATAATGATAGCGCGTTAAACAAACGGTGGTTGGCATGAACAAGTTTTCAATTTGCGCGTTAGCCAAGAACGAAAACGCCTACATCAACGAATGGGTTAAGCACCACGTTGATTTAGGCGTTGACTTTATTTATTTGTACGACAACAACGACTCGACCGCTCCGTTTGTCGGGGACTGCATAGATCCCGCGTATCGTGATAAGGTCATGATCATAAACCGCAACGACGAGAACCTGCGCACAAGACAGCAGACGATTTACAACGATTGGATTAAAGAGCACTACTTGGAAACGGAGTACTGCGCGTTTATTGATATAGACGAGTTTATTGTAACGGACTCTCTTAGTGGTTTGGTTGCCAAGATGCCGTCTGATTGCAATATAATGGTTTTAAACTGGGTTAACTACGGTGACGACAATATTATTGAGGGGGACGAGTCGCAACCCGTGCGAAAACGATTCTCAAAGCCCGCGTACAAGAACTCGGCGTTTTGGAATCGCACGGTCAAGTCCATACTGCGCTGCGATCCCGACAAGAGCTTTGTGGCGTTAAACGCGCACGGCTTTAAGCAGCGGCACGCAAAGCAGACGTCGTACTGTGACTGCAACGGAGACCACGTGAGGCTGATATCGAGTCTTAAGTTTGCCGTGGATGCGTTTACGCACCACGAGTCGTATATTGAGCACTACTCAACCAAGTCGCTGTCCGAGTATCTCAAGTACAAGGCAAACCGCATAGGAGTGGTGTGGAACACGGACACGGGCAAGGTTAGTTATTTTTTTCGAGTAAACATTAAAACTCCCGAAAAGTTACAGTATATTGCGGACTATTATGCGGATACTTGTAACGGGTAGTGTCGGGTTTATTGGTTACCATCTTTGCACGCGGCTTGCGGCGGACGGACATGAGGTTGTCGGGTTAGACAACTTTAGCGACTACTACGACGTTTCCTTAAAGGAGGACAGATTGGCGAACCTGCTGCGGCTGAGCAACTTCCGCTTTTATCGGGCGGACATAACGGATGCGCACGCCTTGGAGAAGGTTTTTGTTTACGGCTTTGACGCTGTTGTGCATCTTGCTGCGCAGGCGGGGGTGCGCTACTCGCTTGAGAATCCGTCCGCATACATGCAGACAAACGTAGTAGGGTTCTTTAACATTCTCGAGTGCTGCAGACAGTACGGCGTAGAACGCCTTTTATTTGCCTCGTCAAGCAGTGTTTACGGAAATAAGGACGGTTGTCGCTCAAGCGTGGAAAGCAACGACACAAGCCGCCCTTTATCGCCGTATGCGGCAACAAAGAAGATGGACGAGGTGCTTGCCTACTCTTACGCTCAAAACTACGGACTTAAGACGACGGGGCTGCGATTTTTCACGGTATACGGCGAGATGGGACGACCTGATATGGCTTGCTACAAGTTCGCGGAGTGCTTAAGGCAAGGCAGACCTGTCACCTTATACAACGGCGGGGACATGTACCGCGACTTTACCTACGTTGGGGACGCTGTTGAGTGTGTCGTCCGCATACTACCCCTAAGCAGTCCGCAGTCGGTTTACAATATAGGCGGCGGCAAACCCGTCTACCTGCTCGACTTTGTCGACGAGTTAAGAAAGCAGATGGAGGCTGCGGGGCTTATTCCCAAAGACAAGTACGCCTACGACCTGCTCCCGATGCAGAAGGGCGACGTATATAAGACGTTCGCCAACACAGCGGCTTTAAAGAGGGACATCGGATATATCCCCAACACCACCCTAAAAAGCGGACTGAAGGCTTTTGTACGATGGTACAAAGAAAAAAGTTTAAATAGATAATACTTTTTTATTGCATATAACAAAACTTTTATTACTTTTGTTATCATATTTAAAATAACAACGATATGAGAACAAGAGTTTTAAGGTTTTTATTGGCTGCGATAATGACCTTGTTGGCTTGCGAAGCGCAAGCCTGCAGAAGCGCAGAGGTGGGCAAGCCCGTTTGGAGTGAGAGAAACAAAGCGTTTAAAAAGCTGTCGAAAAAGAAACGGCAGAGGTGCAAGACCTGCGTTGTTTTCAAAGAAGCTAAAAAGGCTAAAAAAAGTGGGTACAAAAATTAGGATTTAATAAAAATATATTATTTTTGTGCCAATGCAGATAACTGCAGAAACACGTAAAAGGAAAGAGTTATGAAAAGGTATTTTTTCGAATTGTACCCCATTTGGAACTTCACGCCGAAGTCCCTGCCTGATGGGTGGTACTTTGCCGAGAGCGCGGAGTACGGATCTTTGATAGAATGCGAGCTTGCTGCGGTGCAGAAGGCGCAGGAGTTTTTCAAAGAGAAGTTTGTGGAGTTTGACGGGGCGATGGGCGACGTCAGCATTGAGCTTTTCTCGGTGTACCGCACCAAGGTTGTGAAAAACGAAAAGAATCTAACATTAAAAACATGCGGAATATGAGCAAGACGGTAGCATTTGACTTAAGGTACAAGGATGCTATTGAGTCGGGAGAGGCGGTTGTAACCACCCGTAACGGGAACAGTGTGGATATTATAAATTGGGAGTGGTCGGTGGACTTCCCCATTCTTGTAAAAAATCACAAGCAGCTGCATGAGCCGCAGTTGTACAACGCAAACGGCAAGAAGAGGGAGTTTTATCAAAACTACACGCAGCCGAGGAGCACTGATTTGGTAGTGGTCTTTAACAAACCAACGGCGAGCGTGCCGACGGACATCAAGTTGGACGTAGGCTTGGTGCTGTGGACTAACGCGGATATGTCGGACGAGCTGGCAACAAGCAACCGACTGCTTGGTTACCAAAAGTTAAGCGAGCCTGTTCCGCTTACGTGGAGCATTAGCGATTTTGCGACAAAAGAAACGTGCCAACGGCTTTCGAATATACTAAAGAACTCAAGCTGTTACTTCAAGTCGTACTCGGAGGAGCTTGAGGATTGGGCGCAGCTTGACACGGTTTGTCTGAGGCGAAACTTGAAGGCGGACTGCATGTTCTTTGAGCGCAGACACAAGGACGTGCCATATATTGCGAGTCTGTACCTCCTTGTGCGGAACAGCAGCAATGACATAATATTAACGCAACGCATAATAGTAGAGTAGCCATGAGTAACGAGGACATTGTAAAAACTGTGTGTGAGGTAGTAAAGGAGAAGCTCCTCAGCTTTAAAGCCATTGTAACTGTTGCCGAGCGCACGGCGCAGGCAACCATTCAGGCTAAGGACGAGATTTTCGACGCGCAGATCGACTACGTGTTGAAGACGCTCGACGACAACAAGTACGACTACAACAGCCATGCGCGGGCAGCCTTCGGGATTTTTGCAAAAAAGCTGAAGGAGCGGATGAGAATAATAAACAGTTAAAATACAAACGACTATGAGCAATGGGGAAATTTTAAATTTGGTAAAGGATGAGTTTAGTATTGTCGACGTTATTGGCAGTACAATCCTTCGCATAAAGGACGAGGACACAAAGGCGCGGATCGATGATCTGCTGCGGTATATGGACTGCGAGGCTTACAACGAGCACGCCCGTGAGGGGTTTAGAATTTTTGCAAAAAGGCTAAAGGAGATATTGTAATAATAAACCTTTAGTTATATTTGCGCAAACAAATATTGAATGACTATGTGGAACGAGGTTAAGAACCGCACAAGGCGTGCCTTGGTGGAGCGCAGACTGCGCAAGAGTATAGCGGACAGCATTTTATCGCAGAACAAGCTGACAGTCGGCAACCTAAACGACTACGCCAACCTTGCGATGCGGTTGAGCGACACGGACGCTGACGCTTTTCAAAATTGGGCGGACGAGTCTTTCGCAAACGAGGAGGGCACGGTCTTTGACGTGGTGATAACCACCAAGGACAACGCGGATGAGAGCGCGGACTACGTGTACAACTCCAACGGAGGGTTTGCCGCCAACTTCTACAAACAGTAAACAAGCAAGACAATGACAACAACAACAACAAACGTAAACGAGGTGGAAGCCATTCGGCATATTGCCGCGCAAAAGGATAACCACTTGGATGAGCTTTACAACACCATGCTTGCGATGACGGATGTGCTTGAGGACATGGAGCTCCCGCTGAGCAAGAAGAACGAAACGATCCTAAACGTGGAGTACTTGGTGGTGCGCATCCGCTTTCTTATTAACGACGAGGTTAAGCGCATAGACCGTGCCCTGCAGACGGACGAGGTCAAGGGCAAGCTTGCGGTAAAGACCGAGTTTACAAAGCGCAAGCAGTACCTGCTTGGACTTGTAGCAAGACTGAATGAGATTAGAGAGGATATGAATACGTTGTCAAGAAGTTATTACAATTTGAAATTTTCGTGATTTTTTAATTTTATGTTTAATTTTTCTAATTTTTTGTACTATGGGACAATTGATTGAGTATGGACAGAAAGTCCAAAAAGTGGGCATAGAGCGTTTCGACTGTGCCCAAGGAGTAACCGTTAAGGCTGCGCTGCTTAACTACAAGCAGCCGTATGCGAGAAACATTGCGTATGACGAGGTTAACCGTTGCTTTGTTGAGTGCGACAGAGCGATGGCGTTGAAGTACGGCTTAAACCCGTCTCCACGTTATTACTTTTTGGTAGCCGCGTTTGCGACTGATCTAAACGGCAACGTTATCGGCGACAAAGAGGTCAAGGTAACGTATATGCAGATGAAGAATCAGCAGTACGAGCACTTCCTTGCAGCAAGTAACAACTTGGGTGGATGGGATGGTTTGGTAACACTCACCAAGGTTGCGAAGAAGGGAGAGGGCGGCAAGGACTTCTCTTATGTGGAGGCGATGCCCGCGTCTTCGCAGGCGGACGGCTTTAAAACCATTTCACAGACGCTGCGTGACCGTATCAACAAGCTCGCTACCGACGAGGAGCTGCTCAAGGTATCGATTCACATGATTGACGCGGTGACAGGCTTGTACGAGGATAAGTACTTGGAGCGCATTGCGCAGAATAAGCAAAACGCCGCACAAACGGCTTCAGTGCCACGGTCTGCGCCGCAGCAGTCGATTAGTCAACCTGCACCACAGCAAGCGGCACAGCAGCCTAAAACGGCGGCAATACCGCAGACGGCACAACCGACTGCCGCCGCACCAAGTGATGACATAACACCTATTAACGGGGATGATCTGCCTTTTAATTAAGACCTAAGCAAGTCTTGAAACTACTTTAATATTTCTAAATCAAGTAGTGTCATGTACATACCATCAAAAAAGGTAGTTAACGAGTACGGCAAGTTCGACTCGGAGGGGGAGTGGGAGTGCTTTAAGCAAAAGATACTGCCCATGTCCGATGCGGGTTGGATTGACGGACTCGACCGTCAGGTGAGTTTTGAGATTATACCAAAGTTGACTATAAAAGTACCTGTCGTTCTTAAAACGAAGATAAAGGTTGTAGAGCGCGTGTTGGAGAGAGCCGCAGAGTACACCTGCGACTTTTTCTACCACGACAAGCGGGACGACACGACGCATATAGTTGAGTTTAAGTCTCGGTACTCAAGCACCGCCCGCGACTACCCGCTAAGGCGCAAGCTGATCAAGCGGTTAATATGCGAGTGGAACGAGAAGGAGGGGCGGACGAAGTACGTTTTTGATGAGTACAAGGACACCGACTTGGTAAAGGAAAAGAAAGTACGAACCAAAAAAACAAAGAGTTATGGCAAAAAAGGAAAAAGTTAGTATAATGGACGAGTACGCAAGCGACAGACCGTTGGTTATGCACTCTACAGGCATTAAGGCTTTAGACGATATCAGCGGCGGCGGCTTGATGGAGGGCGCGTTGTACGCCTTTTGGGGAGAGCCTGGGACTGGCAAGTCCTCGCTGTGTGCGCAGATAGCGAAGAAGTTTTGTGACGACGGTTTCCGTGTCGCGTATATTGACTCGGAGAAGTCGCTCAACGACGTGCAGAAGGAGATCTACGGTCTTACCGAGTACTGCAAGGACACCGAGGCTAAGGGTGACCGTCTGCTGCGACATTTGAACACGGTTGAAACCTTTAAAAGGTGCGACAGCTGTGTTAAGGATCTTGTTGAGGAGGGAATCACCAAGCTTATTATCATCGACTCGGACTCGGAGCTTTTAGCCCGCAACGTCGAGGAGATGGACGTTGAGTCAAAGGTGATCGGCGAGCACGCAAGGCAGTCGCAGATTATGCTTAACAACTTGAAGGTGCTCGTGCACGAAAACAACCTGATCGCGATTGTGCTTTTCCAAGCGCGTGCGAACATACAGACGTTTGCGGCGTACGGTGCGCCCGACAAGAAGCAGGCGGGCGGTTTTAGCGGAAAGCACATCCCCGACGCCATTATGAAAGTGGGCAAGGGAGCTACGTTAAAGGATAACGACAACAAGCCGATAGGTCACATAATGAAGCTGACGTTTGAGAAAAACAAGATTTACAAGCCCGAGTCGACGGAGGTGCAGTTCTTGTACGGTTACGGCGTAGCTATCAAGATTGGCGCAATTGACGCGGCTATAGAGCGTGGCTTAATCGAGAAGAGCGGCAACAGCTATCTGCTTGGGAACGGCAGCAAGTACGTCGGCAAGAAGGCGTTGTACGATATGAGCGACGAGGATTTTGAGTATTTGGACAGCATTTTAAGCGAATAACACTATGGCAAAGAAAAAGTTTTTTGAATCGGACGATCAGATTGTTAAGCTGATCACCGAGCGTGCAGTGGTTAACGGCTTGACCGAGTGCGGGGTAAACGTACAGGTTATGTCGACCACAAAGCAGAAAGAGGTAATCAAGGTGGGTAAGGCATCCGATCCCACGGAGTTTCTAACCAAGACAGACAACGCGGTGCAGCTTTTTGTATACGAGGAGGTCTTTTTGGAGCTTGACGAGGAGTTGCAGAAGTTCTTGGTTGAGTTTGCCTTTGACGGGGTTTACTACGACTCCGACAAGGATCGCGTGATGCTTGAGAAGAACCCGTACGTTCCGCTCTTTGACTTGCGCCGCAAGTACGGGGAGCGTGCGGACGAGCTGCTTGAGGCTGCTTACCTTGCGGTAAAGCAGAAGGCTGACAAAAACAACGAAGAGTAAGGATGGCTTGAGTTATGGCAGAAAACGCAAACAAACCGAAGACCGAACCCGTTGATCCGATGAAGGAGATGGTTGAGGAGGCTATCGCGCAGATAGCCGACGGGTACGACAGCCCCGCGATCAGGGCTGCGTTGGAGAAGTTTTGGAAGGAGTACCTTAAGGCGACGTTTGACGACCTGAGAGGTAAGCAGGACGCTTTGGTGTCGCTGATCGCCTTGGTTGGCAGTCAGGACAACCGCATCATGAGGTTGCTTAACTTTATACTTGCGGGCAAGTAGACAGAGATTCTTTCGTCTTGGTTTTATAGGAAGAGCGGACATTTATTTTAAGGGTGTCCGCTCTTTTTATATATTAGAATGTATGTTTGTCTTTTAAACAGAGTATTATGACAGAGAATCGCAGAAAGGTGCAGCTGCACAAGAAGGGTGATCAGTCGGATCAGTGGATTCCGCTTACCGTAGGTAGCTGTGTTCACCTAACGGACTATAAAAACGATCCAAACGTAACGGGGGCTATAACAAACGCGGTGGATGCCGTAAACGAGAACGAGTACGACGACTTGAACACGGCGTTGATGAAGCTTGAGAACAGACCTGACTTTGTGGGTGCTACTTCGTCGGAGGACGGTGAGCGCGGCTTAGTGCCTGCGCCTCTTAAGGCGGACGCGGAGAAGTTCCTTAAGGGGGACGGCACGTGGTCGACGGTTGAGGGTTCGGAGATTGGCGACGGTGAGGTTACGATCACGGTAAACGGCACGCCGTACGTGTTTACGATGAACCAAAGCGCAAATCTGCAGATAGATATTAACATTCCCCAAAACCCTGTTATCTTCCAAGGCACGGTGGATCGCACGGGCATAAACGGCACGTCAACGCCTCTTCCTGCTGCGGGTGCTACAAACAACGGGCACGAGTACAAAGTGACGGAGGACGGCACTTATCAGGGCGTGTCGGCAAAGGTAGGCGACACGCTTATAAGCAACGGGGTGGCGTGGGTTAAGATTCCGAGCGGTGACGAGCCGAGCGGTACTGTGCTGTCGGTTGCGGCGGGCACAGGCTTGCAGACAAACCTTACAAACGGCGCGCCCATAACGGAGAGCGGGGAGCTGTCGCTTGTGAGCGTTAACCTTTCGGGGGCGACTGTTGGCAACAACACAAACACGACACCGCAGTTTGGTGACACGTTTGTGATTCCCAAGTTTACGTACGACGAGTACGGCAGGGTGACGACGGTGTCGGATGTTACGATGACGCTGCCGAGTGCGCAGTCGTACTCGTTAGCACCTGCGACGACGAGCACCCTTGGTGGTGTTATTATCAGCACGGGGTTAAGCGTTCAGTCGGACGGCACGCTAACGGTAAACGCGGCGAGCAACGGCACGCTTGGTGGTGTCAAGCTTGGGTACGTAAGGCAGTCGGGGGTTGCGGCGGACGAGCGCAAGTACGCGGTTGAGGTTGACGGCAACGGCAAGGCGTACGTGGACGTGCCGTGGGTGGAGTACACGAACGCTTCTGCGGCATCGGGCGACACTACGCTGTCGCTTGTTACGACGGGCGACAAGTACGTTTGGAATAACAAGCCCGATATAGGCAGCGGTGCGACGGATGCCGCGGCAGGCAACCATACGCACGCCGTTAGCATTGGTACGGATAGCGGTGCTACGGTGGGCATAAACCTCGCGTTTGGCTCACAGTATAAAATAACCGCAGGTGGTGAGTCGTTTGTGTTTACAACGCCGCAAGCACCAAGTGCGTACGGAAGCGGAACGGGCATAAATATAGATAGTAACAATAATATTAATGTTAAGCTTGGGTACACGACGAGCGGCAATAATAGGGCTGTTGAAGCTGACTCTAACGGCAATTTGTATGTAACGCAGACGGACACAACGTATAGTGACTACACGCCTGCTACTTCAACAAACGGAGTGGCGGGTTTAGTTCCTGCGCCCACAACTTCCGACAAGGCTAAGTTTTTGAACGGAGGCAGTGGATGGGTTGCTTTAGCCATTGACGAAACGAAGACGGTGTCAAGCGGATTGTCGAGTTTCGCTGTAACATACGGTCACAATTACTTCGTTGGTGGCGCAGACGTGACTGCAATATCGAGCGGCAGCAATAATGCTGTCAACACTCTCACTATAACAGGTGTGAATGGCACAGACAATCCTACTGGAGCTGATTTTGAGGCAAATATATTTTTCAAAGCAGGCTCAAGTTTCACTAAACCTACATTCAGCAATAATACTCCGATGCTCATAGGCGATTTGCCGACCTTTGAGGCTGACGGAATATATCTTATGTCCTTATACAAGGGGACTGTCATTTTCGGTACTTTGAGTTCATACACAAACGCATAAAAACAGCAAGGCGTGATTAGATTTTGGCATTGGTTGAATATTCAAGGCAAAAGTGATTGGAATGATAATAACTTCTATTACATAAAAATCATATTCAATGATTCTGTGAACATACCATACGGCTCTATCAGTTTTTCAGACGGTTCTTCTACGAATCTAAGTAATATTCAGACTAAAGTTATAGGTAATCAAACTTATTACTACTATGAATATCCTAAGACAAAGAAAATAACAGGTTTACCTAATATGTTCTTTTATTCTTTAGACGCTTACCTTATAGAGATGACAGAACCTTTGGATTTATTCGGTTTCGAGTCAGGTAGCTGCTTCAGAATGTTCCAAGGTTTTTTTACAGTATTCTCAATACCTAACGCTACATTTGGAAGCTTGTCAGACGCCATGTCAGTACATGGTCAGGTGTTCAACTTTTTTCATACAGACACTCTTATTCTACCTAAGAATAAACTAAAGCAGAATATGGATCTCAGCAGTACAGCCTATTTTTCAAAACAGCAGATATATGATATTGTTGATTGGTGTGCTAACGATGGAAATAGTTATTCTTTATATCTGAATATAGGAACTGATAGCTGTTACGGTAGTGATTTAGTGACAGCTAATCAAAAAGTTCAAGATGTACGCCAAAATCCAAGTAGTTACATAATATCAGATACAGAACTGTTACAAATAGACACTACACTTGCTAACAAGAATTGGACATTATATTTATATAGTTAATAATAAAAAGATGATACGGTTTTGGCATTGGTTGAATCAGAATAAAATAAAATTCTTTTGTGTTAGGGGTACAAGTTCTAATATAGGAGGTACTGAGACTTTTGCTATCACATATAGTGATGGCTCGTCAGGTGAGACTGTGACTGTAGACTCTAACGGCAACTGGGTTTTTTATTATAAAGACAAATCAATAACAGATATAACATATTTTGCATCATCTAATAATAATATCTTGAGTGTTGATTTTTCTGATAGTGATATTACTGACTTAAGTACATGTGCTTTTAGATACTGCAGCAATCTGACAAGTGTTACTTTAACCGATGCTGTTGCCCATGTCGGTAAATTGGCGTTTGCTAACTGTACAGAACTATTAGAAGTTCTGATAAATGATAAGCAAATAATACAACCTCAAATCGAAGTAAGAAGTATTGAAGAAAGCGCCTTTCAAGGCTGTACGAAATTAGAATCTTTAGAGATACCTTCATCAATCACTATCATAGAAGGTGGTGTTTTTGCTAACTGTAATATTTCTCATTTGGATATACCTAATTCAATCACAAGCATTGGAAATAATGCTTTTGGTAGATATAAAGGTACAACATTGGTAGTCCCTAATTCAGTCGCTTCTTTTGGACAAGCCGTATTCATGCTCTGTGAGAATCTTCAAAGCGCTTCTATCCCATTTGTGGGACGTGAAAAATACAGTACTGGTGATGGAAAAAGACAATACACTTTCGGAGATATGTTTGCTGGTTTTATACAACAAGGAGATGATCCTAATAAATTTGTATCTTGTTCTTATATCTATTATGATGATTCGCAAAGCAGATACATTGAAAGCAACGGTTATTACCCTGTCTCTTTGACACACATAACAATAACAAATCAAGAATATCTGCAACCGTATGTCTTCGGCGAATGTACCACATTGACATCTATAACATTTGACTGTCCCTTACAAAAAATAGCAGCTTTCGCGTTCCGAGACTGCACAGGGTTGACAAGTATCACAATCCCAAGCACAGTCACCGAAATACATACCTATGCTTTTTACGGATGCACTAACCTTAGAACAATATATTATTCAGGTACAGCAACAGGCGCACCTTGGAGTGCTTCTAATGCAACTGTAATATCTACTTGAACAATGTAAAACAAACCGAAGCTAAAGTTGCGATAGACGTAAGTGAGTCGGTTCTCTCAAACCACAGATCCATTCAGCCTTATTTGTAATTATATATTAACAGTAGGAACTTTAAAACGCGTATAACTATGAATTTGAATTGGCAGTCTATAACAGGGTTAATTGGTGTGATGCTTGGCGAAAGCGGATTGGGCGTATTCTTTAACCGTAAGGCGAAGAAGAAGGCTCTTGACATAGAAAACAAGAAGAATGAGTCCGAAGTTAAGAAGGATGAGGAATCCTACACCATTAAAAATATCAAGGAGCGTTACGATGAACTTGAAATCCGTCACAACGAACTTGTAGAACGGCACAAGGCGGTTATTGCTGACAAGCAGACTTTGTTTGAGGAGACGCTTGAGCTCAAGAAGGTTATTGCCGAGAAGGATATTGAGATCAAAAAGCTAAAAACCAAAAACAAGGAGCTCTCAACCCGACTTAAAAACAAGGGTAAGTAATATGCGAAAGACTATGGGGATATTGGTTGTTGGCATTTTAGTTGTTGCGCTGTTTGCACTTGGGTTGGAATTTTACAGCGTTACGCTGTTGCTTGGTGCTGTGTTTTACTTTTTGTGGAACGAGAATCAGGACGACAACAACGACGACGGTTATTATAAATTTAATTTAAAATAGGCTATGGCTACGTTAGGTTTTACACAGGTAGGAAATAAGTACGAATCGGACGAGATGAGCGGTCTTGAGAAGGACACCGTTCTTGAGCTTAACTTCGACGCCATCCCCGAGGAGCTTGGAGTCAAGATTGATATCTATATATCGTTAAGCAAAACGGGGTGGAGTCTTGTTTTCTCGGACGTGCTGCGGCAGGGGCTGACTTGGTGTCGGTCGGTTGCGGGGGTGAGCGAGAAGGCTTACTACAAGGTTGAGACAACGGTTGAACCAACGTCGGCAAGTTATGAATAGGATTGGGCATGGCATAGCGGTTTTGAGCTGCGCCAACTTAAGCGTATCCAACGTCTGCGACACCACCTTGGCGGAGTCGATCCTTGCGCGGGGGTGACGAGGAGGTGGAGCGCGAGCCTGTTTACTTGTGCGACGAGAACGGCAACCACATCACAGATACGGACGGTACGTTTGTGCTTAAGGCGACGGAGTCAGGCGGTGAGGTGACGTACGCTTGGGACAGGAGACTGTTTAGTTAGTTTATTATATTATTTTTTTAGCAAAAAGCCGACAAAAAAAGTCGGCTTTTGTTGTTTATAACATAACTTTTATTACTTTTGTCATCGTCATCCGATATTGGATTGGCGAAACGTTAAAGGAAAGAGTTATGGAGTTAAAGGACTATTCTACGGAGGCTCTCAAGGCGGAGTTAAAGCGACGCGCCGAGGAGCGAAGGGCGCAGAAGGCGGAGGAGATGAAGACCGCTCTGCGGTGCAGGAACTGCAGATTCTGCAATGAGATAACAGTGCGCGAGTACGTGGTTGGCTACAAATGCATGGCGAGAACGTGGGGCAAGAATCACACGTACAATTATGCGGTAAACCCTTCAAAAAAGGCTTGTGAGTTGTTTGAGAGGGTTGCGCTTAAGGTTACGGTGTCGGAAAGTACGGTGACGTACGTTTAGGCAAGAGAAAGGACGCTAAATAAACACGGCTATGCAAAAGGAGACTAAAATAACGCGGCGCGAGGCGCACAAATGGGTGGGGGACATCTACAACCGCAACAAGACGGTGAATTGGTTGAACGACTACGGTTGTGTGCGTGTGTCGTGGTTGATAACCCACGGTCATCTTAAGGTGTCCGCGCCTATACTAAGGTTGGGGGAGTGCAAGGACGACACCTACTTGGAGTTTACGTGGCGCGGTAAGTGGTGGCACGATTGGTACACGTGGACGTTTAAGGAGATTTTAAAGTACAAGATCTTCCCCGTTTGGCGGCTGCGGAACGCTTGGCAGCGGTTTATGATACGGGTGTTTCACAAGCATTACGCTTGGCAGGAGTACGACGGAGTCGAGCCGCGCAATATTTAGTAATTGACAACTATGGAGCTAAAATACAAAGTCGCTGATGTTGAGAAGATGATAGATACATTTAGCACACTATCAAAAGAATGTGATGACAATGAGTCAGCAAAACTGAAGACACAAGCACAAGAGCAATTGAGTGATTATCCTGTTGATATTGTTGAAGAGTTTATGAAGTGTATCAACGATTTGGAATCCAAAAATATCATCGTTACAAAGGACAATTACCAAGGTATACTGGGTTACCTAATGATCAGGTTGAATCTTAAATAAACACAACAATGGCAGCAATTGACAAAACATATTTGAATGATTGGGAGCAGTTTGATAAGGCTCGCAATTGGGCGAAAGAAACGCGTATTCCGTTGAAAAACGGAAAGACCGTATGTATGTCCGATTTTATGTATTACCCCGACCTGACGAAACAGGAGTGGGACGAAATGCACGACGAGCGTATTAAGTACGCAAACGAGGTCTACAACACCCCCGAGCATATTGCCGAAATGCGGCAATGGTATGGTGACGATTGGACGTTCAACGCCGAAGACTATTTTGATGTTGTGTTGTGGAACACAACCATCTGCGCCGATGTCTTCCTGATTCGCAATTGTCCGTTTGATTTTATACACGAGCGTCTTAAAGAACAGTACGGTGAAGAAGAGTACGAACGAATCAAGAACGGAACGTCCGTATACGATACGTACCAACGTAACGGCTTAGGTAGGAACGCAAGGGTTAAGTTTAGCAAGCACGCGTTTTCATACTTGCCGAGAGACAAAAAGTGTTGGTGGTTTATCGATATTGAAGACGTAGGGTGGGCTTACAACGAGGATGACGACGCGTGGTACAACTTCTACGAACTGATGCCGTTTACGAGTAGCGCAAATGACCGTATCCGCGGAGCGTTGACAAAGAAAAACATTGTGAATATGATTCGTCGGTGGGATTTGCCGAAAGGAATCAAAATGCGTTTTTTGTGCCAACTGAAAGGGTGTGGTAGTTGGAAATTTACGGCGACGGTGAAATAAACTTAATAAACAATTAAATAATTAAAACTATGACATTAGGAGAATTAATACGGCTTTATAAAGCCGAGCAAGATGGTAAACAAGTAATAATGTATGAAAGCAGTAGTGATCATGGTTATTACGAAGTCAAATATAAAGTAAAACTTGCGGATATGGAGTTATCTGATTTTATAAGAAAAAAAGAAGGCGTTTATGTAACCTTTTATATTGAAGGAGAAAGAGAGTATTGATTATTGATTATTAAATATTTACAACTATGAAAGTAAAGGAACTTGTAGAGAAACTGTCAAAACTCAAAGATGATACAGAAGTTAAGATAGGTTATGGTTGTAACAGAAGTGATATTAATTTCATATACACCGAAGGAAACCATATAGTGTTACATCCCAGTCTTTATGATGCCAATCCCACAGAAGAATGGATTCGCACATTAGTTAACTTTAAAAAATAATAATCATGGAAATAGATTACAAGAAACTATATGAAGAAGCTCTTGAAAGAGCGAGGAAGTTTACGATTCCTGATGCTGTTGAGGCTCTTAAATACGTTTTTCCCGAACTTGCAGAGAGCGAAGATGAGAGGGTAAGGAAAGAACTGTTAGAGCATTGCATTAATAGAAGAGATGGAAAACAAGTCTGTGTTGATGCAGGTGATTATAGAAGATGGGCAGATTGGCTTGAAAAGCAAGGTGAAAAGTCAAATAGTGTGTACGACGAGGAATTGTCAGAAATGCTTGGTAGTATTATACGCAGATATATCAATGACCCCAACATTCCATATACCGAAAGAGAAAAGGTTTCAATGGAAATCATACCTTATGTGGAAAGGCTTGAAAAGCAAGGAGAGCAGAACAATATCGTTCAGCAGTTGACCGCCTTCGCTCAACACCTACAAAAGCGTGGCGCTTTCCGTGACGACCTATGTATGGACTTCGAGCACGAGGCGCAGTCATTCGTTGAGTCACAAAATTACAAACAATCAATAAGGTGAGAAATGGAAACACAAAACGAAATTAAAGCTAAAGAATTTGCTACAACAGAAGATGGCAAAATAATAAGTTTTGCTTATATCGCTGCAATGCGAATGGCGTTGTGGAAAGACGAACAACTTATAGACAAGGTTTATGAAGCGTATTGTAAGGCGTGCGGACATTTTGCTCACACTACACCAATAGAAACTCGCAGACAATATTGCCAACGTTATGAGGATTTCAAACAAATAATAAAATAGTAATACAACTATGGAAACAATATCAAACGAAGAAAAAGCAATAGAATTTGCAACAAGTTATGACGGCAAAATTATAAGTTTTGCACATCTCGCCGCATTACAGATGGGACAATGGAAAGACGAACAAATATTGTCAGACGATGATGATAAACTCGCTACCGAAGTAAAGGTTGATAGTGTTACGATAACACCACCACAGGGTTATCTAATCGGCAGGGTTACACACATTAAAGATAGTTTGATTGTGGAATTTAAAAAACATTGAGTTATGAAAACAATCACAAACGAAGAGAAAGCGAAGAATATGACCAAAGGCTTTTTAAAAGAAGGGTTGATTAAAAAAAGCCGACTGCAAGAATTGTTAATTAAAGCAATGGGTTGGAAGGATGAGCAACACGCACAAGAGAAACAACAATGGGTTGACAAGGCGGTTGATTTCATCAGTAAGCGTTTTTATATAGGAATTAACAACCATATAACATCAAAAGAAGATTATTACTCTCTTACGGAGTTAATAAGGGATTTTGAACAAACAATGAAAGGAGAATAACAACTATGACAAGAGATGAAGAAATAGAACAAGTAGCAAAAGACATAGCAAGAAAATTCTACAATGAAGAAAATCCAAATATTGCTTATCGTTCAGTGAGACAAGGTATATTATGGGCTGACCAGCACCCATCTATAGATACAGTAAAGAAGATTATATGTTATGCACTAAAGAAAACAAACATAATGCTTGCAGAAGACTTGGAAAACGGTGTAGAATGGGAACTTTTAATTAAACAAGCAATGAAAGGAGAATAGAACTATGGAAATAACAAACAAAGAAAAAGCAAGGGAAATTTGCGGTTGTGGTAACTGCCACCACAATTTTAAAGGAAACGAATGCCTAAAGTATACGGGAATATTATGTTGTTTGAAACCTTGTTTTAAAGACACATTACAAGCAATGGAGTGGAAAGACGAGCAGTTCGTACAAGAAAAGCAACAACTGATTGATAAGGCTTGGGATTGGCTCACTAATCAAAAGGGCGAGCACACCAAAGAAGACTTTATTAAAGCAATTAAAGGAGAGTAATTATGAAATCAAGAGCCGTTACTGTAATAGTAAAAGAAACCGATGATGAACGCAGTGTTGCTTCCGATTTTAAATCTTTACGAAAAGCCGCAAGAGCAATCAATGTAAGTGAAGATATTATTAGGGACTGCTGCAACGGAAAAAGAGAACACGATATTTTTAAATTTAAATGGATTTAATTAAAGGAGAATAGAAATGTACGAGTTTAAATGGAACATAAAGATTGGACTTCTGTGCGTATCGTGGGCGAAAGACTACGAAAGCGACTTTATGAAGTTCGCGGAGACTTACGCAGACGAATCATTGGTGTTCCTGCGCATATACAAATTGTGTTTAACTAAATTTAAAAGAGTATGAATATGACTACTTACGAGAGAGCGAAAGCTTATGAGCATGTTTCTCAAAAAGTGAAAGACTTTTTTGAAGGCAAGCAAAAAATGTATAGTGACGTTAAACAAACATTAGAGTATCTTTTCCCTGAGCTTGCGGGGAGCGAGGATATTAGAGAGCGTTTAATTAACACCATTAAATCTTCGGCACAAATTGATTATTGTTTACAAAAAGAAGGATTCAAAGTAAAAGAAGTGATTGCTTGGCTTGAAAAGCAAGGTGAGTTGATAGAGAAACCAACTAAAGACCAAGTGTGGGATTATTGCAGTAAAATATCAAGAGAGTGGTGGCAGATAACTATGAATAGGTGGAATACTCTCACTGATGAAGAAAAAGACAAATATAACCAATTTATTGGCTTTAATGATTTTAGTGACACGTTGATGAACATCACCGCAGGTGCATTGTTTCAATTAAGAGATACAGGCAAATTGGAATATGAGGAAGGAGGTTTACTACTTGAAAAACCAGATGATACACCAAAACCACTTAAAGTTATAAATGAAAAACAAGAGTGGAGTGAGGAGGATGAATATTACATCAATACAATTCTCAACGGGCTTGATTTAAAGAGATGTCTCTTTAGGAAAGAAGGAAATGAAATAGAAGAAGAGAGATACAATACACAATATAATTGGCTCAAATCCTTCAAAAACAGAGTACAACTGCAACAAAAACAAGAGTGGAGTGAGGAGGATGAGGTTATGCTTCAAACCACAATAGATACTTTGGAAGATTTTAGTAAAGGCAAATTACCGCTTTCTGGTTCTGGATATGATATTGCTATTGCAGAAATAGAGTGGCTTAAATCATTAAAACCACAATCACATTGGAAACCTACTGATGAGCAGATGAATTGCTTTAAGCAAGCGATTGATTTGTTCAAAATGAAAGTCAATGATGATTTAGTTCTGCGGAATTTAAATTCGCTTTACAAGGAACTTGAAGATTTATATGAACAGGAGGGTTGAATCATGCAATCAATAACAATGACGGACGAAGCGTATGATATTTCGATACAACGTCCAACAGAATACGAAAACAAGGGTTTCACGGACGAAGTGTACGTGCGGTTACAACGTTACAACGCTGCGATGTCGGCGATGGAGTGGATGATTGGGCGTGTGACCGAATGGTTGAACGAGAATGCAACGATATACGCACATTTCGACGATTATTCCACACTTGACGAAATGGTCGAGGATTTGAAAAACGACATTAAACGTGGCGAATGACTAAAAACATACGGATATGAACAAGGAGGAAAAAACTATGGACTATAAAGAAAAATTGGAATTGGCTAAAGATTTGTATAATGACCAATCCACAACTAAAAAGGAAAAAGTATTGCTTGAAAACTTGTTCCCCGAACTTGCGGAAAGCGAGGATGAGAATATAAGGAAAGAACTGATAAATTTTATTAAACAAGAAGCAAATAGTGCTACCTTAAACGCTAATAGATTGAAATTCAAATCTATGCTTACTTGACTTGAAAAGCAAGGTGAACCACAAGATAACGGTGAAATATCTGATGGGTATCATACCTTTAATGAACTTTATTATTACCGAATGCTTTACAATGCTGCGTTCTTTAATATGCTTCCAAAGGAATGGGTACATAAAAGTAAGAAGCATCATGATGGTGAAGAGTGTTTTGGAGGAGGTTGGTTTATTGTAATGGCTAATCTTCCGACAGGACAGATTAGTAATCACTATGAACTTAAAGATTGGGATTTGTTCCAAATTACAGAAAAGGAAGTAGCAGACAAACGGGATGGTCATACCCCTCAAGAAGCAGCTGAAAGATTACATAAATATCTGCTTGAAAAGCAAGGTGAGCAGAAACCTGCGAGGCGGAGTGATAAAGAATTTGATGACTTCTTTAACTTGGAATCAATTATTGATATTGTAGAGATGTATGGTAAAGGAGAAGTTGATTTGTATGGTAGCAATGTTACATCTGAATTAAAATGGCTCAAATCACTTCGTGATAGGGTGTATTGGAATACCAACGGATGAGCAGCTACATTGTTTTAAATGTGTTATTGATTTTTATAAGATAAAAGTTAATGATACTATTGTTCTAAACCTTCTTGATTCTCTTTACAATGACCTTAAAAAACTTTGAGATATGACAAATGAACAAAACAAACAAAAAGCAAGGGAGATTGTAGAACAATACGAAACGAGATATAATGATACTCGTGACTTGTTGTGGGAAGATTTGGAAGATATTGCTATGCAAGCGATGAATTGGAAGGACAAAAAGCGAAAAGAGTTGTGGCGCATAACTCGCAACCATTACCAAGAATGGGCGGAAGAACAAATCGCAAAAGAAAAGCAAAAGCTGATTGAGAAGGCGGTGGAATACATTAAAATTCATACGCTTAAAACAATGAGTTCAAGGGACATAAACAATATAATAGTCGATTTCAAACAAGTAATGGAAGGAGAATGAGTTATGGGTAGTATAGTTATGCAATGTCCATATTTTGTGACAGATGGTCTTTCAAGATTTTGTATGAATGGAAAATTTCCATGTGATTGTGAAAGATGTAGTTGTTCTGACAAACAATATGTTGAAATCACTACAACCACAACAACGGGTACAAGTGAGCAACCTAATTATTTTAAAAAGAAATGGGCACAATACATTGACAAATCTGCTTTAGTAGCGGAGATAGAGAAACTAATGAATAATTATAGCGAACTTCCAACTCGTAACTCCTATGAAGATGGATTAAAAGATGGCAGACTTATCGGATATAAAGATGCTCTGTATAAAATCAACTCCCTTGAAGTGAAAGATGTGGACTTGGATGCTACTGATTACCAGAAACAGCAACTCATCGACAAAGCAAGAAGTTTCGTTATGGGGAAGCACTCAACTACTTCGTCAGCGACGGGATCTTTGAACTCGGTGAGTTTATGAATGACCTTGAGGAATTTATGAAAGGAGAGTGGAGAGCTTGCGACAACTTCAAACACAAGCCGCTTTTATAAAAATAATACAATTTTTATTTGGATATAACAAAACAACTATTACTTTTGTAATCGCCAATATTGGTACAGAACAATTTAAAAAGTTTTAATTATAGCAAGACGAGTAGAAATAGTAAAAGCGGCTCATAAATGGTGTGATCCGACTGAGAGCATACAACCAAGTGCTATTTTGGTATTTACAATGGGTGCGGAATGGGCTGTTAATTGGCTTGAAGGTGTAAGACTTGATTATTATTCTGAAAATACCAAAGAGTTTATTGAAAAATTTAAAAAGGATGCGGAGGAACAGTTATGATACATATTGTTAGAGCAATGGAATGTAATAAAGACGATTGTTCTTATTATTTAAATAGAGATTTCGCTTACAATGATTTGAATGAATATTATATTAACAAGCAATATATTGTTCATATTGAAAAGGTCTTAATTATATATGGCACGAAACACATAGAAGGTGTTAAAATAAAAATGTCTAATGAAAGGATA
>Ga0247609_10000266_pt1 | contig 75640 bp, 104 predicted proteins | sample 172DNAGHGlowgp2_FD_193487 | JGI IMG/M metagenome (GOLD analysis project Ga0247609, IMG submission 193487) | Sheep rumen microbial communities from Palmerston North, Manawatu-Wanganui, New Zealand - 1728 DNA GHGlow gp2 | ecosystem: Host-associated > Mammals > Digestive system > Stomach > Rumen ...
CTCTGACTCAATGATGACCTGACGACAGGAGCCGCAAGGCCCCACAGGCTCATATTGCAATTCTCCGTCAGTTCCTCTCGCGGCAATAGCCAACATTTTCACAGGCACATCAGGATATTGGGCACCAGCAGCAAACAAAGCGGTACGCTCAGCGCAAAGCCCCGATGGATAGGCTGCATTTTCCTGATTGCAACCAATGATCTCCTGACCATTGGCAAGCAGCACGGCTGCACCGACATTGAAATGTGAATATGGGGCATAGCTTCGACTCGTGGCTTCTATGGCGAGCTCTACCAAATGGCGTTCTGCTTCGCTCAGTTCGTCCATCTGACAAGACATAATCGTGGATTTCAGTTCAAGTTCTTCCATAAATTGCAATATTTTTCTGCAAATATACGAATAATTCGAGAGAAAACACTAATTTTGCACAAGAAATTCGAAATTATGAGGAAATTTTTCATAAGTATAGCCATTGTTCTGTCATTGGGGGCTCATGCTCAGGCCAGATGGAATCAGGTTTATCAGCAATATATCGACCAGTATAAGGACATTGCTATCGAGCAGATGCAACGCCATCGTATTCCAGCTTCTATCACGCTGGCACAGGGCTTGTTCGAAAGTGGTGCAGGTCGTAGTGAACTGGCTGTTAAGGGCAATAATCATTTCGGCATCAAGTGTAATGGTTGGTCTGGGAGGAAAGTTTATCATGATGATGACGAACGGAATGAGTGCTTCCGTGCTTACAACTCGGCGTTCGAATCGTATGAAGATCATTCCAGATTCCTGACAGGGAGCAAGCGCTATAGTGCGTTGTTTAATCTGAGGATTACTGATTATAAAGGTTGGGCAAAAGGACTGAAGGCGGCTGGTTATGCTACCAATCCGCAGTATGCCAACAAACTGATAGAGATCATCCAACTGTACAAGCTTTATCAGTATGACACGCAGAAGAGCTACGACAAGTTCATGGTGGCGCACTCGAAAGATCAGCCCGTGGACGGCCAGGCGCTGCACAACATTAAGATATTCAACAAGAACTACTACGTCATTGCGCGACGTGGCGACACCTTCAAGTCGCTGGCAGAGGAGATTGGCATCAGCTATAGAAAGCTGGCGAAGTACAACGAGCGCGACAAGCGCGACCAGCTAGAGGAAGGTGAGATCATCTGGTTGAAGAAGAAGCAGAAGAAAGCCCCCAAAGATTACAAGGGTCGCCTGCATTACGTGCGTAGTGGCGAGTCGATGTACTCCATCGCACAGAAATACGGCATCCGCCTGAAGAACCTCTACAAGATGAACCATCTGACACCCGACCATCAGATCAGGGTAGGAGAAGGTCTTCGACTGAGATAATACGAAACAAGAATGCAGGTCGATGAAACCTGCATTCTTTCTTTTTGTAGAGCGGAATACGGGAATCGAACCCGCCTCCCAGGCTTGGGAAATTTAAGCAAAATCTGAACGGTGCTGATATTCAGCCACTTACTGAATTGTTTGATGTTTGCTGTACTATTTGCTGACTATTCAAATTTCTATTTGTTTAAGTCAATAATCCTTTTGAGTACATCTGCAAGTTCGATACTGAGAGCGATACGTTCTTTCTCGACCTCAGAGTTGTCCGTAGTTTCTTCTTCTCCACGTAATGGAGAGCCAATACCACAACAGAGATAATCAGTACTTAATTCTGGCCAGTGTTCACACACTCGCTCAATAATCATACCAGGCACATCACCATTGGTGTTGCGCCACATACTCTGTAACTTTGCCTTACTTATACCAAGAGCTTCAAGTTCTTTGTCATAAGGCTTGACTCCAACTGCCTCTAAGCAGTCTTGGAGTCTTTTTTTTATCCCTGATTCAACATTCTCTTTCATCATTACCTCCTTTTTTTGATGTTAGATAGGCTACATAACAAAGTGTTAAACGATGTTATAATTTTGGCCAAAAGTAGATTTTACGCTAAATTTCTTTTGCGCATATTAGTTTTTTAACTACCTTTGCAATTGAATATTAGTTTGACATCTACTTATTCACTTTTGATTTTCAGTTGCAAATATAACAAAATTATACGAATGGAACAAATAAAATTAGTAAAATCTACAGATGTGACGCAAACTTTGTTGGCAATTCCCGTAAATCAGCCCACAATTTGCCCAAATCGGCTCATTGCATCGCAAGTTGTGCGCTCTACAGTTAGCCGTCTGAAAGCCCAAGGAAAGGGCGATTATGTTGTTGAAGTCCATGGCGACGGTGTACTTATAACTCGCAAATGGTAGTTATAAAACTAAAATGGACGGAGTTAAAATCGCGAAGGTTGACACAACAAAGCTCTGGCTTTCAAGCCGTGAAGCTGCAAAGTACCTCGGAGTCAGTAAAGACTGGTTCGATAAAAGACGCGAGGATGGTACTCTGCATTATTCCAAGGTCGGGAACACCATCTTCTACATCAAGAAGGAAGTTGATGACCTGATCAGGAATAATGCTGTCTCTGGGAAACAAATATTCAGAAAAGTAATTTGACATAACGCATAATAAAGTACATCATAGGCTTTACAGAACGTCGTGAGACATTCGCCTCAACTCAGATTAACAAAGCAATAGTTTCATAGGCTTGCAATGCCCGCTGTGACAGTTCGCATTGCTTTTTTCAAAAGGATGAATAGCTCAGTTGGTAGAGCGTCGGTCTCCAAAACCGAAGGTCGTAGGTCCGAGTCCTGCTTCATCTGCAAGCCAATTTTTCAGCAGTGCCGATGATGTCTGTGTGGCGAACAGAAGGAGGCCGGGATTTGCTACGTGGCTAACAGTCGCATGGCTTTTGAGGATTCGATGTTTGAAAATGCTTTTATCCTCGCGATGATGACGGCCACGTTTGTTCTTTGACTTATTGATACAACAAAGATACAAAAGAAGTTAGGATGATATAGATTCATCAAGTTTTTAACCCAATATAAGCCCTGAAAAGGACAGGGCGGAGTGAAAATCTCCACGAACGAGTTATACCGAATTGCAAATTGCCTCCATCTGGAGGCAAACCTCAGAATAGCTCAGTGGTAGAGCGTCGGCAGATGATAACTGTTGTATAGCCATAATTGTAATTATATAGCCGAAGGCCGGGGGTCCGAATCCCTCTTCTGAGACTCAAAACCAAAAAGAATATGCTAATGGAGATTCCTATTTCAAAGACAGATTATGAGAAGATGATGTCACTCATAGATAAAGCCTGCACAATCATCAAGTCAGGCAATCCTTCGCCAAAGGAGTACAATGTGGCAAGGCAGCTATCTCAGTTGAAGAAGAAAATAGATAAGAAGAATGGCAAAGGCTGAGTTTCATTGTTGCATTGACTGTGCAAGGGCGAAGATATTCCAATACGACTTCGATCCGATTATTGCAGAGTGCTTTGACGGTCAGCGTTATGTCGCGCGTTATCCTGTATCTTGCAATGATTTCAAAGGATTGGAAACATTGGATAAAAAGGAAAAGAGGTTTATCCGTTGCATAGAGAACAGAGAGAAGAAAATTGGAATTTAAATAAAAACATATATGTATGAGAACGAAGAAAACTTATTCGGAGTGGATATGCGCCATCGGCCACCACTCACCATCATGCCAACAGAAGAGCATGGATGGGGAGGCAGTCATGGAAGACTTGCTTATTCCCAAATGAATCGCCAACAGGAATCAAACTATAGCGAGTATGCTCTCAATACAATGGGCATCCTTCCTAAGAACTATGTCATCGTCAATGCCGACGAGGTGAATGTAAACATAGAATCTGCATTCAAGGTATGTCATGGACGTGTCGCTATTCCCGTCAAGGAGTTTGCACGTCAGAAACGTCTCACCCTCAAAGAACAATGGGAATTAATGAATCCCCAATGGGTAGGAACTTTCTTTGGCTACCTTGGTGACGATCCATACAGGAGCCAGCGTAAGACGCTCGAAGATGCAATGTCCGAAGCCGTTAATCAAAATCGCCTTGACGAGTTCATGAAACAGTTCTGGTCTGCAAAGCACGGACATAATGCTGCAGTAGAACGACTTGAACGTAGGGCAACAGAACTCGAACGACGAGGCAAAGAACTCTACAGGGAATGTCTGAGGCTAAACAATCAGATCAGCAAGATCGAGAGCGACATCAACAAAGGTCTGCTCGACTTCTATCATCTTCAAGGTCTCAATGCTCATGAGTATCTGAATGAGCTGAGAGCAAACAGACGTACTGTAAGATGGGAAAGTATTGAGGCTTCAAACAAGGCAAAACGTATTAGGGAATATCTTAACTCAATAACTTACTGAACTATGCTTCTACCGACAATGACACATGAGGAAGAGCGTTCTGAGATCCTGAAAGATCTGCCGAACGTTGAGCGATGGGATCAACATCGTTGGAAAGACTACCGCAGAATGTCTCTCAAGATGAAAGATTTTCCAAAGTATGTCTTCACCGAGTATGTCAGTCCAAGGAAGAATCGTTGGCTTGTAACCACGAAGTTCTGGGGTAAGGATGATTTCTGTTCCACCTTTGGAGTGTTGCAGATTTTGAACGGATTGGTCTTGCATCAGGTGTTCTGTTCACTATATGAAGAAAAGTTCTCTACGATCTGCACATTCATACCACACTTCTTCGACAGATACCGACAGTACAACAAGCTCGACATCAAGGGCATTCCACTTATAAAACAGATGCTCAAAGATGACTGCTCTTTCAATTTGGATCGGACGCAGGAAATATCCGGTCGTAAAGAACTCGACAAAGAGAATAACATACATTGTTGTATGCGTCAGGGAGTAGGACTTGGATATGAACTTGGGTACAAACACTATCTGATAAAGACATTTGTGACATACGATATGGCGCGTGGCCGTCAGAAGAAAATATTTGAGGCTACACGCGATGATTTTTCAAGGAAACTCACTGATAAACCACAGCCAATACAGAGGTTCGATCAGCCGTCTTTCCTTCTCTCAGAAGAAGAAATTAAAAATGCCATTCGCAAGATTGGCAAAATATAGTATTAACATAAATAAAAAACAGCTTATGCAAAGAGTATTAGGCCAAGACATCAAGGATTTGGAAGAGAGGAAAAATTTCCTCATTGACAATGCTGATGGTGTTGAAGAAATGGACTACCACAAGTCCTATGAGTCTGAGGAACTTGAGCAGATGAAGACGGAGTTTGCAAACAAGCATATCCGTATCGCAGCTCTCGAAGAACAGATCTCTGATTTCAAGGAAGAAATCAACAAGGAACTAAAGCCTCTCAAGGAGGAAGTGAAGAATCTCCGTGAAGATCTCAAGTCAAAGGGCCGCACGGTTCATGAGAAGGTCTATCGTTTCCTTGATGAAGAGGAACGAATGGTTGGCTTCTACAACTCAGAGGGAATGCTTGTTTCCTCACGTCCCGCACGTCGTGACGAATTACAGAAGACAGTTTTCGCAGACTTGCGAAAAGAAGGTACTAACAATTAAAATTCAGAAACATGGATCCAGAGAAACTTAACATCTTTTTCCCCGAAGGGAAAGACAAGGCAGAGTTAGTCATCCGTCAGGTGAATGACGAAGTGAAGACTACGCTTCCAATTCTTGAGCCTGACAAAGTATCAATCAGTGGTAACATCACGGCCATTTTCGATTTCCTTGAGAAACGTTGGAATGCAGAAGACAACCAGATTGACCACTGCCGTACTCACATTCTTGTTGACCGTGACAATCTCAAGATGACTCTTGTTGTCAATGAGACTGACTCACGCAACAAGAAGACAGTGACTGGCACCATCCAACTTTCTCGTCAGTACATCGCTTTTGGTGTTAATAAGAAGTTGTGGGAGTCAACTGACCTCGGTAACTTCTTCCGCATCAACCGTTCTTACTTCGAGAAGAAGGAAACCAACATGTCTCTTGTCAATCTGCTAAAGCGTTTCACAGCCAAGGTAAATACAGAGGTTGAGCGAGAAGAGAAGGATAACGGCTCTGTTACAGATGTATTTCGTAAGGTTGTCGATTCCAATCTTCCAGAGTCTTTCGCTGTTAGGATTCCTATTTTCAAAGGTTCTCAGCCGGAAGTGTTCACTATTGAGATTATTGCTCATGTCGAAGGAAGACATGCCGTGCTCGAACTGATTTCTCCTGATGCAGAGGCAATCGTTGAAGAAGTTCGCGACAAACTCATTGACGAAGAGATTGCAAAGATCCGTGAGCTGGCTCCTGAGATTCCAATCATAGAAGTATAGGTCATGGGAAATCCGTATTTCAAACACTCACCGCAGCCCAAGGAGCGTAAAAACTCCTTGGTTGCTGCTATGAATAGAGAACATTCATCGAATATGGATGACTACCCCGAATATTACTATGGTTAAAGACGGCCAGTACTACTATGCTCCACATCGTCGCATGTGGGGCATTTGGAAACATCATGAAGACGGTAATGGTTACAGTCATGGTGATTTCATAAAAGATGTACCAACAAAAGAAGAAGCATCAAATGAGGTTTATCGCCTCAATGGATGGAAACAAAAAACAAATTGATTAATGACGAACATTTTAGAAACACTAAAAACTGCTCCACATGAGCAGATTCCAGACCTCGCACACGATAAATTCGTAGAAGTCTATTCACAGAAGTTTGGTCCTGAGAAGGCCGAGGCGTTCTTTGAAGAGCAGAAGAATTTGTTCATCAATGAACTTGTTTATGGATCATACAAGGATTACTTGAAGCAATCCGATTCCATGTCAATCTACTTTGCTTTTCTGTTCCTGGCTATCAATGGCCTGTCGCTTGAAAAAGGTACAACCACGACTTGTTACCTTGAGTGCCGGCGCATTAAGATTGGCGAGGATCCAAACAAACTCGACCCGAAGTATCACCGTCCGACTCCTATCTATCAGTCCAATGCTGTCATCACAATCACTGGCTACGGAGAGATCATACTCCGTCAGCGTGCCAAACAGATTCGCTCTGTCGATTCTCCGAAGGTTGTTTACGACTGCGACACGTTCCGCTATGGGGAGTCCGATGGGCATCCTACACTAACATGGGAGAAATGCCTGCCACGTCCGCAAGGCTCCAAGATCATCGCCTGTTATGTCCGCATCATCAAGAACGATGGTTCTGCTGACTATTTCGTTCTCGACACAGACGAAATCCAAAGACTCAAAGCCTACTCAGGCAAATCCAACTTTGGTAAGACGAATGCTTTGTATGGAACACAGGCAGACTGCTCCGACATCGATACAGGCTTCTTGAAGTCCAAGACCGTGAAACATGCTTTCAAAGGCTATCCGAAACTCAGCATCGGTGCAGGTGGTGCCTTCGAGTCAGATAAGGATATTGAGCCTGCTGAGCCAATAGCAGAGCCTACGCCAACACCGCAGGGCGTTCATGCACAGACAGATGATATAGATCCATTTAATCAGTAAATCATGGCAGATAATCAATTACAGGTAATTGTTCAGCAGTCAGCGGAAGTCACAAAGAATGTGGCTTCCATTAAGACTGACATCACTAATGCAATTCAAGAAAACAACACTTCTTTACAGAATTGCATAAAGGCTGGTGAAGGGCTTCTTGCTCAGTCAGAGAGCATGACAGACGAACTTGATTCCCAGATCGCATCTTTCATCAAGAAAGCGTCTGCAACCAAGAAAGCGATGAATGATAGACGCAAGAGAGTTACGCAGGTCTTTGATTTGGTAAAGACTGGATTCACTAAAATGGAGAATCTTCTTGATCCAAAGTCAGAAGAGAGTGTGGTCTATAAGTTACAGAAGAAGCGCGATGAATATGCCGCTTACAAACTTGAGCAGCAACGCAAGGCAGAAGAAGAGCGTAAGCGTCTGGCTCGTATCGAAGCTGCCAAGACACAACTCCACGACGATGTTATCTCCGTCTGCAATCAGATTATCACGGAGAAGACATCGCAGGCCCTCGATCAACTCAATGACAAGTTCCGGCTTCTGACTCTCGATAATGCCAAAGTCGTAAAGCAGGAAATCACAGACTTCCCGACTGAGATCAAACTCGGCCAGTTCCTCGCAGAGCGCAAGCCGTCATATTCTCAGGAGGTTGCAGAGGATGATGCACGTCAGATTATGAATGCTGCATACAAGGAATGTCACGATGCACTTGTGAAATCCTACACGGATTCAGTCGCACAGACAAAGCAGGATATTCTTGACACCTTCGACTCGAAGATTGCAGAACTCCAGGAGCAGAAACGTCTCGAAGACGAACGCAAGGAGGCTGAGCGTAAGGCTAAAGAAGCCAAGGATGCGGCAGAGAAAGCCGATGCAGAGGCCAAGGCCAAGGCTGCTGCAGAGGAACAGAAAAAGCGTGAAGCCGAACTTAAAGCCGCCGAAGAAGCCGCTGAAAAGGAACGTCAGGCCAAGGCCCTTGAAGAGCAGAAGAAGCGTGAAGAGGAAGAGCGTCTTCGCAAGGCTCAGTCTCAGTCTCAGTCACTCTTCGACCAGACACCTACGATTTCCGCACCTGTCAAGGCAAAGGTTTCTCACCATATTGAGATTGATAATCCAAAAGGCTATATTGCTGTCATTCAGATGTGGTGGACGCATGAGGGCTCCAATATGTCTCTCGAAGATCTGGCGAAGAAACTTGGCTTTATGGTCAAAGCTTGCGAAAAGTTGAAGAACAAGGAAGACGTTTCGGTTACTGATCCTAACGTCCACTATGTCGAAGACATTGTAGCTAAGTAGTATGGATGCGTATTACTCTCGAAGTGAGGTCTCTAACTCAGACCTCACTTCCCTCAAACTCCAGTTGCATCCTCAGTTGGATTTCGTCAAGCCGAAAGACAAGAAGAAAGCGTTTCATCTTGGCACCCTCGTTGATGGACTTGTCACAGAGCCAAAGAACTGCAATCACTTCCGTTATACCGTCGGCGACGAAAAGTACACCAAAGATGAATGGGAGTGGGGAAAGAAGCAACTCGAAAAGCTCAGAAAAGCATCTGCCAAAGATCCTTTCCTTGCTTATGTACTTACAAATGCAATAGGTCAGGAGGTCTTTATAAATCCTTGTCAGCACTTTGATGTGGGATGCTATAGTTTCGACTTGGCTACACGCTGCAAGTTCGACTGGCATCTGGGATTGTTTGGTGGCGACCTCAAGACGGTTACTGCATCTACACAGGACCAGTTTGAAGCTGCTGTTGATTTCTTCGATTGGGATAGGAGCCGTGCATTTTACATGGATCTCACTCATTCCCTTGATCCTCGTCTTGGCAATCAGGATTTTATCTATGGAATCTCAAAGACTACAAATAAAGTTTTCTTTAAGAAGATAGTCCGAGGTGACGAAACGTATCTCCGAGGAAAAGAGAAATATGAGGAACTTGCGTTCAAAAAATGGTTATTCACGTAGTCCAAATGGCAGCGTTCATACGCTGCTACTACAAACCAATTCTTATTTATTATGGCAAAATATAATCCTTATCCTTATCAAGAAGAAGGCATAGCCAAGACTCTTGAAATGAAACGTTGCATCAATGGCGACGAAATGGGCTTGGGAAAGACAGGTCAGGCAATCGTATCTGTAGCCAGAGCGAAAGCAACACCATGCCTGGTGATTTGTCCTGCTTCTCTCAAGATCAACTGGCAGCGCGAGGTCGAGAACTTCACAGATCTTCGTCCTCTGATTCTCACAGACTCTATCAAATCCACCTTTCCCTATTTCATCGGCACGATGAATCTCTATGATGTGGTAATCGTCAACTACGAATCTCTCAAGAAGTATTTCGTGGTCAAGGCTGAGAAGGGTGCCAAGCTCGACGACATCATCTTTCAAGATGTTATCAAGCTGTTCAAGTCTGTAATCATCGATGAATCTCACCGCTGCAAGAATCCAGCTACTGCAACTGCCCGCTTCTGTATGGGTATCTGTAAGGGAAAGGAATACATCAATATGCTTACTGGTACTCCAGTAGTCAATGACACAATGGATCTTGCCACCCAACTCTGCATCCTTGGTAGGATAGGGGACTTCGGTGGTTTCAGTAATTTCGTCAATACCTATGGCGAAGGTAAGCACCTCGAAGAGCTGAATGCCATCCTTCATAATACATGCTATTTCCGTCGTGGAAAGAAAGAAGTGCTCAAGGATCTGCCAGACCTTACACGTTCAAAGGTTATCACAGAACTCTCCAATCAGGAAGAATACGACCTATGCGAGAATGATCTCCGTCAATGGCTCAAAGACTATAAGGAACTCACCGACGCAGAGGCACGCAGGAAAATGCGCATGGAAGCACTGGTTCGCTTCATGAATCTTCGCAAACTATCCGGTCAAGGAAAGGTTGAATCTGCAGTATCATTCATTCAAGATACTTCTGAGCCTGTTGTCGTTTTCGCAGAACACCATGATATAGTGGATGCCCTGCTCGAAAAGATTCCTGATGCCGTCTGTGTCACTGGCCGTCAGAATGCCGTGCAGAAACAAGCTGCTATCGACGCATTCCAAGCAGGCCAGCGTCGTGTTATCATCTGCTCCATCAAGGCGGCGGGTGTTGGCCTTACGCTTACCGCTTCATCCAATGTCATCTTCGTGAATCTTCCTTGGACCTTTGCTGATCTATCTCAATGTGAGGCACGTTGTCACCGCAACGGTCAGAAGAATGCAGTCAACTCATGGATTCTGATTGGAAATAGAGGTGACAAAGGTACCATCGACACCTATCTCTATCATCTGATAATGAAGAAGGGATCAATGGCCTCTAAGATTACAGGTGCAGTCGATGATGCTCTTAAAGACGAGAAGTATTTCGACGAACTCACAGATCTCTTCTTGAATGGAATACACGAATAGTCTCTTATGCCGCTGTTATTCAGCGGCCCTAACAACTAACATTATAAACAATAAAAAATTATAAATCATGGAATTAACAGGTACTATTATCGCTGTTATGCCTGCAAAGTCAGGTGTTTCAGCACGTACAGGAAACTCGTGGATGACTCAGGAATATGTAATTGAAGTTCCTGGTCAATACCCAAGAAGATGTGTATTCTCTATTTTTGGTGAAGACCGCATCAAACAGTTTGCTATTCAACAGGGCGAGCAGAACGTCACTGTTCAGTTTGACATTGATGCTCATGAGTACAATGGTCGTTGGTTCAACGAGGTACGTGCTTATAATGTCATTCGTGCCAATCAGCAAGCCGCTTCTCCTGCTCCAGCTGCAACACAACAGACAGATATGTTCGCAGGCCAGCAGCAGGCTCCTGCTCAAGCGCAAGCTCCTGCTGCACCTTTCCCTCCTGCTCAAGAACAGAATAACGCTGATGATCTACCATTTTAGCGTATGAAGCTATACTTGCTCAACACTCGCGAAGGTCTGAAACCGATGTATGATGAAGACTACGACGAGAAGAAAAAGCTCAAGATCGGTGAGACTTACGAGGTGGAGATTCGTCTGCCTCGTAATCTCCGTTTTCATCGAAAATACTGGGCTTTATTACGGTGTTCTTGGGAGTATCTGAACGAGAGACAGCAAGAGTTTTTCAAGAATGATATAGACGTGTTTCGTAAGAGTCTCGAAGTCACCGCAGGATGGTGTGAGCCTCTGTACGATTTAGAAACTCAGTCATGGTACCATGCTCCGAAGTCTATCAGCTTCGAGAAGATGAAAGAAGAAGAGTTCACTATATTATATAATAATGTACGCGACATTCTCTTCCGTGCCATCATTCCGAATATCTCTCAAGAAGAGTTTGAACGAAATCTAAAGAATTTCCTATAAAGAATATGTGCAAAGGATTCAAGCAAATCTCCAACGACTTCTTTGAAAGCGACTATTGGCGTCAATCCCGTACTTACAATGATTGCGAAGCTGTCCTGGATATTATCTATCAGGTCAGATTTGAGGCATCTGAGCATTCTGCTCGTATCGGAGGTCGCGAAGTTACATGGGGTCAGGCACAGTGGCCTGCATCTGTGAGATTCCTTGCGGCACGTTGGCATTGGACTGAGAAAAAGGTTCGAGTATTCCTTTCTCAGTTAAGACGTAAAGGCATCATTGAGACAAGCGACTCTCAGGGTGTCAATCTTATTACCCTCAAGAAGTACCTCGTTCTTGCAGAAGAAGAAAGCAAGGGCACAGCAAAGGGCACAGAGAACGAATTGATTATCAATGAGTTACAGGCTTTAAGGGCACAACTTGGGGCACAACCTATTCCAAAAGGGCACAGCAAGGGCACAAAACATGATAATGGAGAAATAGATTTATTTCCCCCTTTATCCCCCAAAGGGGAAACTGTTTATGATTGGTCATTGTTATCTGATGATATGAGAGTGATTGCAGAAGAATGGCTTCAATATAAGCGCGAGAAAAAGCAGACTTATAAGCCAAGCGGTTTCAAAACCTTCTGCAAGCGACTCATTCAACTCAGTGGTAATGATCCATCAAAAGCAAGGCTTATTATTGAGCATTCTATGGCCAATAATTACTCTGGTATTTTCGAATTAAAAGATAGAATAAATGAAACAGCCTCAGCAAATATCAGCAATAATCAAAAAGGACACGTTGCCGACGGCGACGTACATGAGCAGTCCATCAGAATCATTAGCCGTCTCTCAGCAGAGGGCAGCGATAGTGATTAAGAGGTTTGGTGATGCAGAGTCTTTCTTGAAAAAAGTCAGTCCGTCAACACAGACTGGCTTTGCAGCGCATCCTGATAATGCCATAATGGGCGATTATCCTACTCTGACAGATCTCAAGCAAGCCTACGGAAAGAACTTTGCAGCCATCTGGCTTGTTCCTCAGATTGACAATCTGACACTTTTCACTGGCGCAAAGAATATAACAGAGCAACAGCATGAGGAACTGTCTAAGATAATTGCTGCAGAATACGGCTATCTCAAAGTTACCGAGTTGCTTCTATTTTTCCATCGTTTCAAGGCAGGACACTACGGGCGCTTTTACGGATCTGTTGATCCTATGGTTATAACATGTGCCATTCGTGATTTCATCAAGGAGCGCAATATCTTCATAGATCAATATGAGCGTGAACAGAAAGAACGTGAAGCAGAATCGAAACCGAAAGTTCCTACAATGACTCATGAAGAATGGCTTGCACTTAAACAAAATGAAGAAAAGGTATGAATAGAATTGATCGCGAATATTACGAAAGACGTAATAACATACTTCACAGCAATATCATTTGTGCTATATGCCTTATTGGTCTTGTGGTAGTAGCCATTGTGCTTATTTTGTTTAAAATCTTAGGAATAGAATGAGCAATACGGAACTTGAATGCCTGAAACTGAAACTGCAGTTGATGGTATTGCGTTCGGTTGAAGTTGAGTATTCCGGACGCACAATAGAGAATATTATTGATAATATAGAATCAAGAATTAATCACTATGTCAAGGGCTGAATATTGGAAAGATTGGTACTGGAACAAAGGTGGACGTGAGAAAGTCCAATACTCAAGGAAAGTTCATCGGCCACTGTTTTATAATTTGGATAAGAAGCAATGAAATATAATCCAATAGGATCAACCTTCAAAGAAGGTGATATAACTCTGCAAGTCAGAGAAAGCAAAGACGGTGGACGTACTTGCACTGGCTGTTGGTATGTAAGCTGGACTGGAACGAGAAATAAAAAGAAACGGAACTATCCTTATTCCTGCTGCACTCATGGCCATGCCTGTACTTCCGCATTGAGAAAAGATAGAAAACAAGTAGTATTCACAAAAATAAGTTAGCATTATGGCAAAGATTAAAGCGGATTTTTCTGTCATCATTACGATGGCAGGGCCAGTGAAATTCTATAAGAATCAGTGCCCTCATGGTTTAAAAGCCTTCTATGGTGGAATTACAAAAGTTGGCAGTACCGAATGCCAGCTATGTCCTCATTTTGGCGGTAAGAATCAGTACCTCGTTGAAGGAACTGATCTTGTTGGTGAAGATGTAGAATGTAAACATGAATAGTGTATGGCAAAGACAATTAAAATAACTTTCTATAATCCGAAAGAACTTTGGGTAAAGTTCTGTAACTGGGTATTCTGGCCGCGACACAAGAAATGTGTTGAATGGTGTGATTATTACGATGGCGTACTTGATGCTAAAATTGTGGAAATATTGCAAGAAGAAAACGCAAAAGGTACGATTAGTGACGAAACAGCTGAACGGCTTGAAATAGCATTAAAACATGCTAACTATCAAGTTTCGGAACTTACTGCAAAACTCATGTCAGAACAATATAAATACGAATAAATGGTATGACAAAAGTGTATCAAAGAATAGACGATCCTCGACATGGGGATTGCTACAAATGTGCCATAGCAAGTATTCTCGATTTGGAGTATGATGATGTTCCACATTTTATAGAATTTGGAGATGATTGGTTATTAGAGGCTCAAAAGTTCTTTAAAAAGCATGGATATGATTACTCTGGTAAAGAGTTATATAATCCAAGAGTTGCTTTTCTTGAAGACCCGACATGGAATGTATGGGAAAAAGTATGGCCATCAGACGAATGCACATTCAATGTTTTAACACCAGACATGGGCATTAACGGATTATTCCTTGCGTCCGTGTATTCGCCAAAGTACACAAATCCGAATGAACACCCTATTGACCACCTGCATAGCGTGCTTTGTGACATCAATTTCAACATTGTTTTTGACCCACAACCAGAATACGCAAAGGTTGTAAACTATCCATACTCTCGTCTTATTGACTATAACGGAATACGCTCAGTTGATGTAATTAGAAAGTTAGGTGATGGAAAATAGTGAAGTGCGAAAGATGAAGTTCAATGTCGGTGACAAAATAAAAATCGTGAAGCCGTTCTTGCGAATGGGCCGAAATCATCTTGGCTCCGTTGGCATTGTCACAGAGCATAGATGTTACGGTGGAAGATACTCAAGAAACGAGCCTACGCATTATGTCGTTAAATTCGACTGCTATAAGGTACAGCATATCTTCATGCGGTGGGATCTCGAAGATAGTTGTGACAAAATTAATTCAGAATAATTATGTATATTGAAAATGTAACAGAACTGCTTTGTTCTATCGCAGTAATAGGCATATTGGCAGGTCTCTTTTTGGGGTATGTACTGCATTACACAGGATTTTGGAAAAACAAATAGAGTATGGCAAATATGTGTACTGCAGGTTTGCGTAAATGTAAGGACTGCTATTATTTCGATAATGGCTGGTGTTGTTGGAAAGGCCGTGAAACACATGGTGCAAGTACCGAGTGTGATGACGGCTGGTGTGATCCTGAACAATTTAAAGATATGCAAGGATATGGCAATATTTGAATGTACGAGACGTGCACAGTGTCGTGACTGTCAGCACATAACAAAAGAACTTCATGGTATGGTATATTGGAGTTTCTGCAAGCTGACAGGCAAGCGAATATCTCCAAGAGATCTATCGTGTGGTAAATTTTTATGGGAGGGCTATAGATGAATTTCCGTCAGGCAAAGAAAATCGTGCATGGCAATAGTTCTGTGCATAAGAAATACAGAAAGCGCAGACCGCCTTATATCAATGAGGAAGGTCAGAGTGTCTGGCCCTCGATACATGATGTTGACATCATCCGCAGGGCTATGAGAGTGTTTCTACATCATTATAAAAAACATAAAAAGAAAGATCTATCATGAGAGAAATTAGATTCAGGGCAAAAACTATTGTCCGTAAGCAATGGGCGCATGGCTCATTGATTTCGTACCCCGATGGATCTGCAGACATTCATGGCGTGGATATTCTGAGAACAGGAAGCCAGCGCATTGAATTTATGCAGGTGGATCGTGATACTGCGTGTCAGTTTACAGGTTACTATGATAAGAACTGCAAAGAGATCTATGAAGGTGACATCATCAAGTGTTGCAAAGGACAAAAGCGTAAATCTCCGTCCGACGAGTGGGAAGATGATAATGAATACTACATTGTCGAATATAAAGGTGGTGGTTTCTCTGGTGTTTCGGCGTGGTGCCGTAGTTTGAATGCAGTTGAAGTGATTGGTAACAAATATGATAATCCGAATTTTGAAATAAGATAATTTATGAGACCGACAAAAGAACAATTACAGAGTTGGGCCAGACGGATCCATGCAAATGCTACGGCACACGGCTGGCACGAAGAAGAAAAGCCAGGTTATCACTGGCTTGGAATGGTTATGACCGAGGTGGCAGAAGCTATTGAGGCTGACAGAAAAGGACGTAGATTCTCAGAAGAAGCAAAAGAGAAATATCTTGCCGTTACAACAGATAGCGAAGGTTATCATGTTACTGTTGCCATCATGAAAATGGCCTATGAGGATTACGTCAAAGGAACTGTTGAGGAAGAGTTTGCAGACATCTGTATTCGTATTCTCGATACTGCATATGAACTTCATAGAGAAAACATGAATTGGTATGGTGGAGAATATCAGCCTTGCACTCGCTCTTTCACCGTTCAGGCATTTGTACTTGTGAAGGAAATTCTGAATACAGGCATGATGAATCTTACTGAGGCTATCTATTACATGTTTGCATGGGCAGAACGTCTTGGAATAGATCTCGCTTGGCATATCGAGCAGAAGATGGTGTATAACGAACTCCGTTCTTATAAGCATGGGGGTAAAGCATATTAATCATGGAAATAACCGAATTAATGATTGGCAATCTCGTTGTGTACTTCAATGGAGAAACGCCTGTGTTTGTAGTAGTAAGAAAGATTAATGGTGATGATGGAATCGTGTGCTTGCGCCAGAGCGATGGCCATGTATTCAATACCACTATTGAATATCTTCTACCCATTCCTGTTACGGCTGATATTCTCAAGCATAATTTTCCTAATGCAATAGATTCAGGTGATCTAATCTGGTGGCCGTTAGAAAACTCAGGCAAATTCTGTGTATCATTCAGTAAGACTGATCCTGAGAATACGAGCAAGTATATTCATAAATATAGTGGTACCTGTAAGTACGTCCATCAGCTACAGAACATTCTTCATCATTGTGGTAGGAATGACAAAATTTCTCTCCCGTAGTAAAACCAAAATTAATATAACATGGAAGAAATAATTATCAACGGAAAAGCTCTCTACACACCGAAAGGTGCTGCAAGAGAGTATGCGGCAGTCGGGTGTAACTTCTACACTGGCTGTCCGCATAACTGCAGCTATTGCTATCTCAAGCGTGGTGTACTCAGCCATTCAATGGGTGGAACTGATGTAAAATTGAAATCATGCTTCAAAGGAGATATTAAAAATGCTATTAAAGTGTTTATCCATGAATGCAATAAGTACATGGACTATCTGATGGAAACAGGAATATTCTTTTCTTTCAGTACAGATCCGTGTATTAACGAAACGATGCAACTTACATGGATGGCTTTGGAGCACTGTAACTCAAATAACATTCCTGCAATATTGCTCACTAAGAATGCAAAATTCCCTTTCTATGATGGATTTTATCAGCATTTCTTGAATGACAGTAATACGAAGAAGGAATTATTTCATTTCGGATTCACTCTCACAGGGCGTGACGATATGGAACCAGGAGCTACGACAAACTTAGAGCGTATTCAAGCAATGGAGTATCTGAAATGTATTGGATTCAAGACGTGGGCCTCCATCGAGCCTATCATAGATTTCAACAGTTCACTTTCTGTTATTGAGAAATCAATTAAGTGGTGCGATCATTACAAAATAGGTCTTCGTAGTGGAGTAAGTAAGGATTACTATGATCTTGATGAACTCACGGAATTTGTCTGTGCTGTAAATGACGAGGTTGAAGTTGCCAAAAGAGATTATGCCAGATCTCCAACGGTGTACTGGAAAGAGTCTGTAAAAAAGGTGTGTAAGATTCCTCATGTATATCCTGGGTATTGGGGTCATGTCGTAGGAAAAGATTATATATGGTAATATGATACAAGGATTCACAGAACAAACCGAACCTCTGACTGAGTATGAAGAGCAGACTCTTCTGCCTCAGCTCGTCAGAGGTCTTCGGACCAAAGTAGGTAGGGCTATGTCCGTTACGAATAAGGCCATCATTGACGGAATGAAGCGTAATCTTGGACTTTCCATCAGTGATGCCCGTGTCAGAAAACTGATAAACCATATCCGTAATAACGATTTGGTGCCATGTCTCATAGCAACGAGTCAGGGCTATTATATAGCGGAGTCTGAGCAAGAACTCAAAGACTACGAAGATTCTCTTTTGGGCCGTGAAGAGGCAATCCGTTCTGTCCGGCTATCTATTCAGCGGCAACGTAAACGTAAATATTCAAATCAACAGTCATTATTTTAATGAAAGAAACAGTAAAAGTGGAGCCAGGTATAGGCTCAGTTCCAGTGATCAAGACGCAGTATTGGTATGTTAGATCCAACTACATGCAGGATCATTTCGTTGTGCAAGAAACAGAGTGGGTTGGTGGAATATCCGATTTATTCAGACTTGCAAAGGGAAACGTGTATCTGACAGAGAAAGAAGCAAATGAAGTCGCTACAACACTCAATGACCGACTTGATTCACTAAAGTCTATCTCTGAGAATGCCCGACAGAGGGAAATGCTCTTAGAAGAGAAAGCACGCAAGAAAGCCGAAGCTGCTGAGCGTAAGCGTCTGCGTGAAGAAAGCAAGAGGTCTCTTGACCAGAAAGAACGAGAGCAGCAGTATGAGAACAACAAGAAGAAACGTGAGGCAAAGAAAAAAAGCCCACACCCAGATATTATTGTATAACTTTTAAATTTAGTTCATCATGGATTCAAAAGAAGAAGTAAAGAATGCAGTCCACAGTCTTGTGGAAATGTTGGAGGAAGCTGCTAACGTGGCTCGTCGTAACTATGATGCCGCAAAGGTATCTCTTGACGAAGAAGCTGTAAAGAAGTACGAAAATCTGTCTATGAGCATCTGCTTCGACTTGCTCAAGGCATCAGAACTTGATAACGAACTTTGATATGGCACTCGGAAAGCAAAGACCTCAAGCCAAGAACAAGCTTCCAGTAAATAAGAATGTTCTGGCTGCTATAGTAGCGGTTATTATTGCTGCCATCGCCTTTTTCAACATGCGTCCGTCTGAAAACATTATCACAACCAAGTTTGTAGATAACTATGGCCACATGATGCGGATTGAAGAGAAAGATGGCATTAAGAGCATCGTTGATGATCCTGAATGCAAGAAGTGTCAGAAGATCACCCACGATATTACGGTAGATGCAATAATATGTGCCTTCGACTCTATGGAGGTGCGCATTGTGCCATGACTAAAAAGGCTATGCCTATCCATCATCGGACTGGCATAGCCTTAAAAAAACTACTAACTATTACTAACCATATTGATATGACTGGCTACCGCTGTAGCCTTCCAATTATCAACTTAATAAGCATAAATACTAATACGAAAATAATCACACCAATTATTGCATCGGCAAAGAATGTGGAGATTCTTTGTCTGAGGCTTTGCCCTTTCTCCACCTCCACGTTTTTTTCTTTCTGAGCAATGTTACTAATCGAATCGTACATTGCCTTGTAATGGCATACGGAATCTGAGAGATGCCTGAATATGCCGAGTGAATCCTCAAGGATTTTTTCTCGTTCAGACTTTTCCCTCAGCGTTTCCCTTAACCAGTGGTATTCCTTTTTGCCTATTACATTCCCGTTCTGATCGACAACAGTAACCGTTGAGTCCTTTTTTTCTGTGTGTGACTCCGTATGTGTCTTCTCCTTTTCCTTCTCTTTCGTGCTATGCTCTATCTTTGTGGTGTCACCATGAGATACTGAGACATCAGCCGAATCTTTCTTGATCTCAGTATTATTCTCTTTGTATGACTCTGCAGATGTAATTGTTTTGCAACTGACAAAGCACATTAGGACAATGAAGAAGATCACACAATACATCAGCGTAGGACCACAACCATTGCCGAGACCGCCCATCTGCATATTCCTATACATTTCAAAGTCTTCTCTGTTCATATCACTCGATTTTAATGAATATCAAACCTTTGGCCTCTCTCAGCCTTGAATACAACTTTGTGAAGGTCCGCGTCGAATTGATGACCTGACCCACGACCTTGTTCTCTCCCACGAGGATGCAACCTGACGAATCCTTTGCGGTGTTGCCGATGTGGATCAGTACGCCCTCGAAGCATGGCACATTCAAGAGACGGGGCAGATAGCCTTTGCAGAAAGCATATTGGGCTTTCTTCTTGAATCGCTCTGACTGCACACCCAATGTCACCTGATAGCGGCCTGTTGGGATGGCTGTCTCGTTCTGTATCTTCTTACGTTTGTTGGTGACGTAGGCATCGGTCTGTTTCAGTCCTCTGTCGCAGTCCTCGATGGTGTCACAGAAATATTCTCCGTCTATGTACAGACGGCCAATCGTGTAGGTTTTCTTTCTTGCTATTCTTTTCAGATATAAATCCATATTCAATCCTCCATGATTTTCTCTTCGTCGTAAACTTCTGTCTCATGATGATGTTCGTGATGACCATGATGATGATCACGGCCAAGATTTTCAACAGCATCGCCAATGTCCTCACTCTTTATTCTGATAAGCCTTCCGAAGAAACGGGCGAAAGCCTTCCATCCGTCAACCATACTGATCTCAACACCCATCTTGACATAGGCAATGTGGCCGATGATACTTGCAATCTCACAAGCACAACCGAGACCTAATCCAATGGCAGCAGTCCACACATGAGAGCAAATATCCATAGGTTCAGTAATGGCAAGACCGATCAAGGCACCTACAACAAGATATGTCAGATAGTCAACAATCTTGTTGGCTGTTCTTCTGCCAGCCCTCGACTTATGCCATCTCCACTTGTCAATGCCAATCTCGTTGTTGTCCTTCTTGGCTTTCTCGTAGCGCATACTACTTTCAGAATATCCCCACCACAGATCAGCCAGTATCAATGCAAATGAGCAGATGATCATATAACGAAGGTCATACACCACTGCCAGCAACTCCGCACTGATACTGGCCCATATAATCCCCTTTGGTCCTACTGATGAATCCATAAACCAAATCATTTAAAGATTAAACTTCCCATCACCGATAGCCAACAAATGGCCTCGGCAACGAACACACCTTTCCCCTTGACTGCTTTCCCAAGATCTCCTTGAGGCTGGACATAGACGCTGCCCATGAAAAACACAAACAGCATCCACGATGCGAGCCACTGCACATCAATGATGCAGACGCACATCTGTGAGAATACCCCTGCAGTTACTCCAAGCACATTATGGGCTTTGTTCCTTTCTCCCTGGACTAATGGCATAGCACCGGTGAACATGAGACTCGTAGCAAAGCAATGTGCTAATATTCCCCAGTCTTCACCGATAACATCAAACAGGGTAGGGCAAAACAGCAATGTCACAGACCATATCCACAGAGTCCATAAATACTTTCCTCCTTTTGGTAGGTTATAGACCATTGCTGATACTGAGTCAGGCAGTCTTTTATGCACACAGATGGTAGCCCCCACATAGAGGGCCACCAAAAGGATGCTTGATATGAGTAACGTGAAAGTCATAGGGCCTACTCGCTAACGGTTTCCGACTCTTCCTTGTTGAAGAATGCCTCGTATGGCTCGAAGTTTATGCTGTCTTTCTTTATCCAGCCTGCAGCAAGTGTCTGCTCGATATAGTCATACACGGCAAAATAGAACTCATTCAGCTCGTCAAGCGTGTTGAATGTGCGGTAGTACGCTTTCTTGCTTTCGTCCTCGCTGATCTTGAAGGTCTTGGGCTGATAGTTCTTTGAACCCTTCTTGTCTGCCAGACGCTGGGCCTCAGAATAGTTGGTCTGATTCTCGCGCGACAACCAAACATGACGTTCAACACCTTCGTTGTCTTCCCACACAAAACCTGTCAAAATCTTCTCGTCAGTCTGAGAGTCGATGTCTGCAATGATGGCTCCCTTCACCATGTCGAGAGTCAACATAGGATTTTTCTTCTTCGGAAGATAAACCTCTACCCAAGTAGCTTTCTCTTCGTCAATGACTTCAAGACCATAGCTGATTACAATACGTGTACCCTCTTCACGAACGGGTACGAACTCACTGATAAGACCTTGTACTTTGTTCATAATCCCTAAATTTTAATTTGTTAATACCTGAAAACTTTTTTCTCTGTTATTTTGGTCAGACCATCGTCTAAGACTCCGAGTCTGAGTATTTCCTTTACCATGAATAGCCTCCGTCTTATTCTGTAAGAAGCAGTATGCTGGAAGATTCCAAGATAGGAGTTGATACTTCTCAGCACTTTCTTCGGACTGGAGAAATCGAGCATTTTCAGCTTCAATTCTATTCTCTGGAGCGAGTGCCTTGAGATATAGATCCTCCAGGGCTTGATGAAGGAACCAAGAAACTCCACTCCCTGATGCACTTCCGAAATCGTTAGTTTGCCTCTGTGTAGTTCCAATCCCAACTCTTCCTTGAGAAATCTCTGAATGTCTGGCACCAACGACAGAAGCCAATCTTTGTCCGATGACACTACGGCTGCATCGTCCACATATCTGCCGTAATAGCGACATTTCAGCACTCTCTTCATGAACTGGTCGAACACGTTCAGATAGACATTGCTGAATAGTTGAGAGGTCAGGTTTCCTATCGGAAGACCCAATCCTTCCAACAGATTCAGCATTGACTTGGCTGGGTCGAGACCATCCCAATCCGAAGGATCGCCACAGATGATGCAGTTCAATTTCGGATCGAGCATTACTATCACCTCTGTAAGATAGCAGACAAAGTCCATGTCGAGCCTGTCCTGCCATAGCGCGGGATGATATTTGTTGATCCTGTGAGTGGCCATGTTCCTCAGAGACTTCAAGGCTATTTCCAACAGCCTGCGACGAACTATGTGCATGAAGTAGCCCCTGATGTCTAAGTGCATCACATAGCACTTGCGTTGCCAATTCCTCGATTCCTTCCTGCAGAAGTCCTCTATACGATGTATGCCGTAGTGGGTACCACGTCCCTTTATGCAACTGTAAGAGTCTATGATAAACGTCCTCTCGTAGAGACCGTGCGTATAGTTGAAGTACAGGTGATGCACTATCCTGTCTCTGAACATTGCAGCGAAGATCTCTCTCTTCTTCGGATAATCGACAATGAAGCATTTCGACGGGAGAGGCTTGTAACGACGATAATACAAGTCGTCGCACAATTCTTCCATATTCCTTTTCAGGTCTTTTGCCCATTTCTTCACGTATGAGCGATTGGACTTGTGCTTCCGTGCGTCGTAGTAGGCAACATACAGGTCGAACAGAAGTCTCTCCCGTGTAAGAGTCATGCTTCTCTATATTTAAAAGGATGATTGCAGTTGAGTGCTGAACCGGGCGCACCGCGAAGCCGTTGTACCGGTTGTTGTTGTTCTGAGGATTCACCCCACCACTGTTGAAGTTCAAGTTCCGAGCGTTGGCTGCGGAGTTGAACGAAGCAGACCAGTAGTTGCCATTGCCGCCACGGTTGTTCCACGACGCGCCATTGCCGTTGCCAGAGCAAGGGAAGAAGGCTTTTCGGTCACCGCCTTTTACGAAGACCACAATGGGTTGCACTAAGCAAGACAATGTGGCATCTTTGCTTTTTCCCGAATCACGAAGACTCAGGACGGATGACCTGTGAACTTCTATCTGAACCATCCTTATAGGTTTTACATTTGTTATCAGAACATAGCAGAAACTTGTTGTCTCAACTGACGTAAGAACTCCCATGCCTCCATAGGAGATTTCGACTCAATGGGATATGACACTATCCTTGCGAGCACATCAGACATACGTGTGATCCTTGGTGCCGCCTCAGACACCTCACGATCCTCTCGCTTAGTCTTCTTCTGCTCATTCATCTGAAGAGATTCTTTCCAGTCATCGACACCTTTTCTGAAAGTCTCAGCGTCAACGTTTAAATATTCTTCTGGAAGAGGTACGATAATCTCGATGTGGTTGTCATCGACAGGATTGAACTTCACTGTTCCATCATTGGGAATATACTTTCCCAAAGATGCGACAGGAAATCCTACCCATGCTTCAATGTAGTTGTCCTTTAACCTCTTTGCAGAGATATTCAATGGCTTGTTCTTTGCCTCGCCCATTGGGAACTTCGTCATCAGCCATGCGCTCCAGTCGTGTGCACGGTAGAAATTATTCTCTTTCAGAAGATGGATTACTCCATACTGATCAGAAGCCTGTCTGTTGCTTTCTATTTCAACGATTTCTGCTATTGTCATTTTTTCTCTTTTTAGTTTATTTATTCCCTCCCATTGCGGAGTGTGCCTTGTGGCCGCTTGTGGAGCGGCCTTGGTGGCACACCCCGAATGATTGGGATTGGTTTGTTCTCTCTTGGTTGGCCAAGATAGAAGTTACTGAACCGGGCGCACCGCGAAGCCGTAGCACCGGCTGCTGTAGCTCCGAGGAGTCACCCCACCACTGCTGAAGCTCAAGTTCCGAGCGTGGGCTGCGGAGTAGAACGAAGCAGACCAGTAGTAGCCAACGCCGCCACGGGGGTACCACGACGCGCCATTGCCGTAGCCAGAGCAAGGGCAGAAGAGAAGATTACCGTTAATCTTTGACTTCAAATACAAGCCTAAGACGCCGTTTACGGTCACACGCTTATCTGTTGTAGCAGAGTCTATGACGGTGCCGTTAGCGTAAATGAAATCGCAATTTGCAAACAGTTCTGCGTACTCTTCTGTTGTCGGCATACGCCAAGGTGCACCGAGATTTACACGGGCAGCGTCCTGAGAAGCAGCGAGACTTGCCGTGATACCACAGCCAGGAGTCTGACCGTAGATAGAATCGGACTTATAGCCGTTACCAGCGTCATTCTTCGAGTTGTCCCATGTTCCGAAGTCGTGGTTGAAACTTGAGTTATCCTTTGGATTGAACATCTGAGTATTACCCCATGACACAAAAGAACACTCATATTGGAACTCAGAGGCAGCGAAGCCATTGGCCTGAGTAACGTCGATGTTCTTCTTTGCCCAGAGCAAACCAGATGGTAAGCCCATGTCAACGTACAGATCTTCCTGTACAGATGTTTTCTCCTGTCCGAGAATGCCGATGATGTTCCAGTTCGTACCGTCGTACTGTAACTGTACTACGGTCCGAGCCTTTACGACTCCTGCCTGCAGGGTATTACCCATGATCTTGATGGGCTTTGCACCTGTACTGTTCACGTTCAGTGTTGCTCCTGCTACGGCTATTGCAGACGTGAACAGAACGCTCACGATACCGTTTTTCAGAAGAATGAAGTCGCTGATGGCTACGGTCTTTGCCTGTGTCGTGGCTTCAGTGCTGCACGTTCCGATACCGTTACCAGCCTTTGCCATGTCGCGTACCAACTGCTGGGCAGGGTATTTCCCTGCGGGAGTACCGTCAGGATTAAATATCATGACTGTCTGGGTAGCACCGGGAGCTGCGTTTGGCAATCCAGCCTGTACCGCTTTCAATACGTTTGCTGTTGAAATAGTGTCCATGATTATTCTTACTTTTTTGTTGTTAAAAACTTATGTTTCACACTTAGGATTTTGTAACCACCGTCTTATCCATCAGCTTTGCCACTTCTGTAAGGAGTTGTTTGGCTGTATAGGTAGTTCCGTTGTAGGTAATGCCTTCAACGATTTCACCAAAGGCACCTTCAAGCGTGGTGATTCTCGCATTCAGACTCTTTATCCAGTACTCTACGGAGGCATCGGTGAATAGTTCCCAATCACTGTGGATGGTGGTATCGTCAACGACGAATGCAATCCTGCCGTTCACGGTATGGGTCACGAAGGCCCCGTCCTGCACCGCCATCACTACAGGAGAATGGCTCGTCTGTCTCAATGAGCGATACAGCACACCGTTGATACCGATGACAGAGTTTTTCGCAAATGTACTCGACGGTGTGAGCGAGTTTACATCTACGGGAATGAGGGTTTCTAATTCGCTCAGCTCTGTCTTTGAAGCGAGATTAGCAAGGCACCATGCGTAGATGGGCTTGTAGATCTTCACAAGCAAAGCCTTCAACAAATTATGAAATGCCGCATTACTCATATTGCGTCTCTTTTTTGAAGTTAAAAACTTGGCTGGCAGGATAGCCAAATGTTAGTATAACGAGTCTTTATCCTGCCAGCCTTTTTGCTTAATCACCACTCTGTGCAGGAGTATTGGCAGCTGCTACGGCAGCATCCCAAGCAGCAGTACACTCTTCCTCTGTGATGATTCCGAAGTCAGCCTCAGCAGCGTAGCCAGCATCAGCGTGATTACCCCAACCGAAAGCAGTCTCGGCATGACCGAGCTTAGTCTGAACGGCAGTAGCAAACTTAGCCTCAGTCAGAGTACCGTCAGCGATGTCTGCAGTAATGGTGTGAGTCTGAGGATCGATAGCAAGAGTAACCATCTTGCCACTCTGATCGCCTGTGGTCAGATACTCGATGCAAGAACTCATGTCTGCGTAGCTGAAAGAAGGAGTCTCGCCAGCAGCGTTGCTGTTGTACTTCATGTAAACACCAGTACCGGTAACACCCTGAGCTGCGGTAACCTCGGTAGAACCGTCGTAGTACTTTCCACCGTCCTCTGTGATTGTCACAAGCTGGAACGTGCCGTTAAGAAGGTCCTTCTCGATGTCGATGTCCATCGTTGTGGCAGATGCACCCGTACCTTTGGTGAAACGATAACTCTTGAGCTTACCCGTGTTAGGAGTCTGCAGGACTTCAAAGGTAACTACGTCACTGTTGGCCTTGCCAGCCAGTTCAATGAGAGCGTCCTCTACGTTAGCGGTCTCCTGAGAGAAAGCTGCATTGGTGAAAGCGATGTCACCAGCAACGAGAGCGTCTTTCAAGCCATCGGCATAAGCCTTAGCTGAGTTAAAACTTGCTACGATTGTAGCTGCAATAAGGTTCAGCACAAACTGCAGGCGAACCTTGGTCACGATTTTTGACAGATCAATTGTCATAATGCTTAAAATTTAAATGTTAATAAAAAAGTGAATTATACTGAGTAAAACTCATTCTTAACTTCCTTCTGACTCGTCAGGATTAGTGCCTATGTCGAGTCCAGCGTTGCGCATGGCCTCGCTCCAGCCGTCCTCAAGCTCTTCCTCAGTCACGACATTACTGTCATCCATCAAGTCAAGCTTGTCCTGAATACTTTTGTCGAGGTCTTCTTTCTTTACACCTTCATCCTCGATCTCAACAGTGCCTACACTGTTTGGAGCCGGGCGCGTTCCATCACCGCCGCCACCGCCAGCAAACTCATGCTGTTCACCGTCAACATCTTGGACTATTAACTTGTTTAATACATGTGTCATATCTACAAAATGATAATGATTGGTTGAATATTCTTCTTGTCTGCCTTGGCCTTGATGGCTGTCTTGGCAGTCAACTTGCTTGAATAGAACTTATTCAGTCCGAGAGAGGGACAGCCTTTCTGCCAGAACTGCCAGAACCACAAAAACTTTCGTCTCTGTTCAATCAGGTATCTCTTAGGAGCTACTCTTCTGACTCTGATGAATATCTGCTTCTTTTTATCCATGACTATAGTGAATTAATGATGGTTTCAAGTCTTGCAATCCTTTCTTCGAGTTGTTTGAATCTGAGATCGCATGATGCGTCTATCCATACTTCCCAATCAGAGTTCAGGGTGTTCGTTACCTTCACGAAGCACGTATGACCGAGAATCGTCTGCACGACAAACTTTCCGTCATCGGCCATGAAGTTGAAGGGTAGGGTGTTCGTTTCACTTTTTGCTCTGTAGATTACACCGTCAATGCAGATGATGGCATTCTTTACGAATGTACTTGATGGGCTTAGTGTGCTTTCTTTCACAGGGATCAAGGCGTAGCCACCTTCCGCTACGACTTTATCAGCAACATTGCCTGCAAGTTCCTGCTTCTCTGCTGTTGTCATGGAACTATAATCAAGGTCTTCGCCTTTATCACCCTTTTCACCTTTCACGTTCACGGTCTTCGTGGAACCGTTGCGGTTAGTTATCGAGAGTATGTTTCCGTTGAGAGTGGCATCGACATTCTCTGCACCTTCAATCTGATTCCTTGCATTCTCGCCTTGTTGCTGTGCAAATGCAGCTTTCTCTTCTGCAAGTCTGGCAGCTTGGTCGGCCAGTGTCGCCTTGTCATTGGCAAGGTTGGCCTTCTCTTCTGCAAGAGCGGCTTTTGCGTCAGCATTGTTGGCAGATGCACCAGTGCGATACACATTCACGATGCACCGCCAATAGTCAGAGGTCTTTGCCGATCCGTCTGCATTGTAACCAGGAAGTGCATGGCCCTTGTTGTTGTCAACGAGGGAGAGCCATTCCGATTTGTATTGGTCCAGACAGGTCCACATCGATCCGTAATTCGTAGTAGCGTTATACGGAGCATCGGTAGGGTATGGAAGTATTTGTCCGAAATCTATATCCATAATGTCTCTGTTTTTTAGTCTATATACGTTGCTCTTAGCCGTCCGTTAACAAGAGATACATTTACTCTGTCGAGGTTATTCTTCACAACGTGAATCCGGCCAGTCTTCGGGTCTGTATAGAAGCGGTAGGCAATCAAGCCGCCAAGCCAGTAGTTTTCTGTTTCTTCCCACTCGCCTGTGCGCTGGTTTAGACGCTCGTACTTGCCTGTATTCACGTTCTGCCTGATGGTGCCGTTCAGACGTACTTCCTCGTTTGCCTGACGTTGCTGTTCGTTGGCTTGACGTGTCTTCTCGTCAGCAACTCTCAGAAGCTCATTGGCAATGCGTTCGAGTTCTGCACGCTGTCTTGCAGCCTCCTTGTCGGTCCAGTCCTGCCAGTCGTCTTGAACACCACTCCAGAAAGTATTCCATGTAGGCACGATTCCGTTAGTGTACCAATCGAGCCATTGCTTAACCCGTGCGGCATACCATGTGTCCCATGCTGATTTGGTAGATGGGTACCAGTCTGCCCATGTGGCTTGTGATGTTGACAGCCAGCTCTCAGCACCAGACTTGAATGGAGAATACCAGTTGTTGACAGTATTATAAATCGACTGCGCCCGTGCGCCCTGCTGCTCAGCTGTGTCGCCTTGATTCTTGACCTTGGTGTACAATGTGTTGTAACCTGTGATACAAGTATCAACTCTGTCACCCTGATTCTTTGCGTAAGTACCTTGGCGTTCTGCTTCTGCTGCAGCATTCTCACAGCGGATGCGAAGATCCTCATTCAACCGAGACAGACCTTCAACAAGCGATGCTGGCTTCACATTGTCAACACGACGCAAACCTTGATACACATAGGTTGCGAGAAGGCCCATGTGACGTGTGCTGTCGAAGTTCACAAGCTGAATGTCAGAGGCCTCACGCATGATTGATGCGAAGTAGTCCAGGACATCCTGCTTGTGTTCGGCAAGCCACTGCCAGACAATGCCTGATGTGGTGTTATCTATTTCTGCCATAGTCGCCCTTGTTTAAGGATTAGCCCTCTGTTTCTGATGCTGGAATAAGTTGAAGAATCAACGCGCTTACGGTTTCGACGATTTCACGGCTTGAGTTACGGCTCAGACCGTCAATCTCAACATTCATAAAGATGCGGCCTTGGTCCTCATTGAAAACGTAGCGGCCAATGTTCTTACCTTTCTGCTCGATACCACCTTCTACGGCATACTTCTCGTCTTTGATGTCACGGACAGCATTGATATTGATGTCCTCACCAATCTCTACAGGAGCATAAGCCTTGTGTGCGCTCTCTGTAATCTCTGTCAACTGAATCTCTTTCATAATCTTCTGTTTTTAATGATTAAACTTTTTTATTATCGATATGCTTCATAAGAGCCGTGCGTACATACAGAACAAGATCGCTCTGCTCAATGATAGACCTGATCTGAGTGAGCATATACTCACTGACCTCAGCCTCTCCTTTGTGATAGATCTCACGGGCCTTGTCATCAAGGCCGATGTCACCGGCACGCTGATGCACGATGTTGCCTACCACTTTTGACAAGTCCATCTTGGTAATCTTGTCAATGTTCTGCTCTACTTCAACTTCCTGCAGATTCAGCAGGATTGTCTTCTCTTCATTTTCTTTCATTTTCGTCTATTTTATGGTGAATATGTATTGAATCCAAGCAAAGTGACCACGCGCCTTGTTGTAGAAGAAGCAGTCTTGATGATTGTACGCCTCCTGCTCGAAGCTGACACTCATATAAGCCCTGTCTGAATCAAACTTGCATATCAGATACTTGATGATGAACTCAAGGCCGTAGATCACGAAGAATAGCAGCCATAGTGTTTCGAGTTGCTGCAGGGCATGAGTGGTTTCGTGTCTCATATCCGTAACGCTGATACGACAGTCTCTGCGGACAAAGACGAAAGGCCATATCGTCAATGCCTTGAATCCCTTCATTGGGAAATGCTTCGTATATATCTGTTTCAACTCCATCATTTCTTCACTCTTAGATAACCACTACTGTCAACATACACGCCGCCATACGACAGTCCTGTTGCGTCTGGAGATGTTGGCCATTTATTGCTGTATAGTGATGCCCAACCATATCGTGGATATGCTATCATCTGGATTACGTGGTATGAACCAGTGGAGCCAGCAGACTCGGCCATCACTTCCGCGAAATCGCTGCCAGTCATGATCCTTATCGTAGAGTCCTGATAGTTATATCCATTCTTTGAATTAAGGAATAAAGAAGGAACGTATTCCCCATTATTGTTGTAGAATCCAAGTCGCAACGTCTCGTATGTATTGTCATATCCAACGAGATACGCTCCTGTTGAATGAGGCACGATTTTCATGAACTTTGTTCCTGTACCTATCTTCACGTCACCAGTGATATTGCCACCAGTGATAGTACCAGCAAGATAAAGGTTTCCGTCTGTGTCAAGACTCATGACTTCACCTTTCCCTTTGGCTTTCACACTCCATCTGTTCGAGAACTCGAAATCCACATTGTCGGCCTTCACCCTGAAATTGCTCATTCCATCTTCAATGAGAAGACTTACCTCTCCAGAGGTGATAAGCGTGTCTTCTGAGACGCGGATCCCTGATGTTACTGCATCTGGAGGGGCTATAGCAGTACCCCCGTCTTTTCTAATGAGGAACGCTACATATTTTACCGAGCTGTTTATGTATTGCGGATATACATAACCCTTTGAATCAGGTGTCTGCCAACCACTATCGTCACCAGTACATAGTCTGTCTTTATCAAAATATATAAAATCTACTTTGTAGCCAGATTTTATGTAAGCTCTCAATGCCGTAGTGCATGGGTATAGATTCTTTGTCCTGATACGAACGTTACTTGAGCTTTTTGCCTCTTCATAAGTCTCGCCAGCGTCTTCGTCAGTACTTCCTTGCTCCCACATGTTTTGATAATTCAAAGCAACGCCTGTCTGCTCAAACATGTCAACAGTCGCACTGATACCATTTTTAAGGGTGTTCAGAGAAGAAACCGTTGCATAAGAGCTGAGAACTGAGTCAAGGTTAAGCTCGTCTTCAAAATCGCTATACACCTGATCCCAATCCACACGATCCTCTTTACCATTGATCTTTTGATCAAAGGTAGTAACGGTGGAGGAAATGACACCACATTTCTGCAGTACAGAAGTAAACTGAGCGTTTGTGATGCTTCCTACTCTTGTTGCAACATCTTTTGCGGTCTGAACCGTCGAAGAGTAATCCTTCAACTTTCCATTGGCATCAAAGGCAGCAGCCCATTCACCTGTTCTTTCATCCGTCTGATTCTTCCATGTAGCAAAGCTTGTTCCATCGTACTTCTTGGTATTTTCCTTATACGTGAAGCCAATAGATTCAAATGCAGCATCAGTAGCAGTCTTGTTGTTGGTAACGGTGGTGGAGATACCAGCAACCTGTACCTTCAAGTCAGCATAGCCCTTGATCTTACCGTTTGCATCAAACTCTGCTGCCATCAGACTAAGAAGGTGGTCATTCTGATATACCCATGTACCATAATAGAGATCTTCAAAGTCTTCACGACTACCAATCTCTTCGTCAAGGTCGGCACGTAGGTTTTCAAAAGCACGGTCAGCAGCATCCTTGTTGTTGGTGACAGTCTGACGAATATTGTCAAATTCTATCTCGATTTCGGCAACAGCCTTATTCAAGTCAGAAGTCTGTTTTGCAGCCTGTAAGGTGATCCTGCGAGAAGTCTGCTCAAACAGAGTCTCGTAAGTCTCACGACTGTTTACGATAGGATCAGTACGAAGGGCGATAAGGCGAATATAGCATTCTCCAGTATATGATACTATCATACGCCCACTCTGGCCAGTGTATGCCCAGGGATTGGCCTCAGTGTCTTTTGACTGAACAAGTTCCCACTCCCTTGTTGCATTCAATGACTTGCTCCATGATGATATTGTACTTCCATTGCTTTTGACAAAAGAGACTGTCAGTGTGCCAGACGTGATTGGTATCATCCTGATACCCATATATAGTCTGTCTTCAACCTCCTTTGTATTGGTGTAGTTTTCATTCTGGTCATTGTCAGAGGCATTCTTCTTGTGAGTGCCGTTCTGTCTGATGTCGGAGAAATTCTGATAAACACCCATACCAAGAAGATGAAGCACTTTCATGCCAGCATATTCGGCAACGGTAGCAGTAAGACGATTCTGATAGGCAAGCATGGCACCGTTCACCATCAGTGGAGTACCATCACCGCTGTTGATGGTCTGCTGTGTCACACCAGAAGGGGCAGCACCGCCACCAACTGCACAGACATTCCATCCTTCCATATCGCGGGCAAAGAATCCGTTTGTAAGGAAGTTATCATCATCGTCAATATTGTATGTCGTTTCGGTATAGACAGACTTCATCCTCTCCCTTGTTATCTCAAGGCTGGAGTTATAGCTCTCGCCTGTCTGACGGTTGAACATCTTACCGACTGCATACAGATTAGGCAGATATGCACCGTATTCTTCGAGCCATCCAAACAGATCGGTCCTTACACCAGACAAATTGCCGATACGAAGTTTCAATGAGTTATTCGGATCGGTCTTCATACCGTAGTACACATCTTGGTAAGGTGTGTTGGGGCCTACTGTGATAATCTGCATCAGACCCTTGCGTTCGGGATCGGTCTCGTTGTCAAGTCTGACAAAGGTATCTTTTTTGGCAATGACAGTTGCGGGAGTTCCATTCTCTGCAGAAGTGGTGAAGTTCTTGAACGTGATCCAGTCCAGACGGTCACCGTTCTCGTCTTTCATACCACCTGTGCCCGAGTCAGTGACAATCAGCTCATAGCTCTTGGTGATATAGCCGTCACCGCCACTGACAACATCATTGCCAGCAAGGTATTGCTGACATCTGATATAGTCGCCTTGCTTGAATGGTACGGCCTTGATTCTCTCACACTCTGTAGAGAGCCATACCTTACCAGTAGCGGGATCGTAGTGGTGTACCTCCATCATGGCAGCGAAGACGTAGTTATCAAACTCGCCTCGAAGCTGAGAGACTATCATTTCATAGACACGAAGCGTCTCACGGACGGTTACACTGTCTATCTCAAGTGTATAGTAATCTTCTTCGACACCAGCCGAATTGATGCGAGTCTTCTTCTGAATAGCCCATCCTTTACCACCGAGGAAAGCACTTATGAAGTCAATAGAAGAGAGATCACCTCCAAAGGTAGAGTTGTTGACCACAAATAGTTCCTGCAACTTCGCAAGCCCTCTTGTGATAAGCGTCTCTATCTCCACATGGCCCTCTGGAGTGATGATACCACCCTCTATTCCTTCTGCGTATTTGCCGATAAGGATATTGCCTAATGTCTGGAGACCAACGTTGAAGATGGTCTGGTTAGTCACCTCTCCGATATGTGCAGACTGAGTGTATATCTCCTTGGCTCTCAGCAGATGTCTGACTGTTGCATAGTCAATTTCCATCAGCCAGTTATCAACGAGATTCTTCCATATCGAGAAACCTATTCCGTCATTGTGGTCCTCTGTCTTGATTGTACCATCCTCAAGTTCGGTCTCTTCCGTGGTCCACTCGCCTAATTTGAAATCAGGTGACTGAACCATTAGGTCAGCAATGATGCCTGCGAAGAAACGGATAAGATAGCGAGTCTCGTCTTCACGGATCTTTGACAGATATGAGTTGTTGCCTATCTGCTTGATCAGTTTGGTGATCTCTTCTTGTGACAAGATTTCACTAAGACCGCTCATGCCACCCATGATGTCGATGGCACGTTGCACATCTGACACCTCTTTGTCATCACGAAGCACCACATCATAAGTCGGAATGCCATTGTTACCAGACTCATGAATAGTGATGCTGTCGATATATGTTGTGAGATTCAGATCAAGGTCTTCATCTTCTACATGTATGCACATTCCAGCCATCAGCGTGTCGTGAAGACTTGTAACAGTGCTTCCCTGTTTTGTGGCCTCGTCATGCTGATGCGCCATGAATATCTCGTCAACCTTCGGGATATATGTATTCTTTGGCTCGTCTATGCCATCAAGGAAATTGCAGGACTTTATAAGAAGCCTTGCTGCAGCAGAATCCACATAAGATGATGGCATCTGTAAACCAGTAACTACGAAAGTGTCACCGCTCAGAATTTGGCAGTAATACGAAATATTGTTCTCGTAGTATGGGAAATATCGGCCAAGTGAACTATCCTGTTCCCGTTCAAGTTTCAGCTCCCATTGCCCATCAATGAGTTTCGGCTGACTCAGCAACTTGAACTTGCGGCCTGTACAGAAGCCACTTTTCATTTCCAGATAGATGTCTTCCTGACGGCTTTCCCAAGCCTCCTTCCAGTCCAATGCACTGTTTGACGCAACCTTGATGATAAAACTGATGTCGGTCTGCTCTCCGAGGTAGCCGTTATCTGTAATCTTCGATCCTGTAGTCACGACACCAGCACCAGTACCTTCGATACTTGGCATGATCTCTGGCAGATCTTCGTTGCTACCGTCAAAATAAACAGAGCCTTCTTTCTCACCGATGTCATTTGCATTTATCGATCTTATCCAAGGTGACATGACCTCGTTGGAGAATGTAAACCTTGCAAGAAGAGAACTTGCAGTGGCACTTGATATTTCGCTCGATACGATGGAGCCGTTCGCAACGGCATTTACCCAAGCATTAAGCGACATATCTGGAAATCCTGGCAGCATGAGGTTGCTGATAGACAGCAGGGCAGGGTATTTATCTTGATTGGTGAAGCTGATGTGATCCTGCGGCCATACGTTCTTGTCAAACCCAGCCTTGAACACAACAACCTTACCTACGGCAAGACTTCTGATATACGAGACGAGTTTGTTCAGGTCCGGCTCGTCACCTTCATCCTCATTCACCCGATGCTCGACATACATTCTTATTGTCGGATATGTCGAATTGGCAAGGTTCTCAACCTTAGAATAGATCTCTATGCCGTCTATACTCGTCTTCGTCACCCAACCAACCTGATAGGTACCGACGCTTGGATCAATCATGTTCCTGATGTTGAACATGCCTGCCAAATACGGAATATCAAGACTGAACTCTGCATAGTTGTATTCGAGATTCTGCGAGTGGATCTCCGTGATTACAGCATAGAACTGCTTGTGAAGATTGGCATAGTAGTTGAGAGGAAGATTCTGAGACGATCCATAAGCGTATAGTTTTGTCACTACTGACTGAGAATCATCACAGGTCTTGTCTATCTCATAGAGTCCGTTGTTCTTTCCATACTTGAAGATCTGGTTTGCGGCAATGGCAGGAGCACCAATGACGATAACCCTGTTCCTTACGACAAAACTCAAACCGAAGTTCTTGTATGACAGAGAAAGAATGTTACGGCAAGTCTGATTGTCAACACTGATATTGATGTCGGTGTTACCCTCAGTCTTCGATAGTTCAGACTCAGAAAGAGACGAAATGGTCTTCGCTTCCGGATGATAGTATTGAAGCCAGGCACTATCTGGCACATGGCTATTGATTCTTTGCCGTGTACGTCTGTAGTTTGGTGTCAATACGGTCCACGCCGTCCCTGTGGCGCGGTCAAGATTGGCCTGCAGTCTGTCTGCAAGGTCCTCTATGGAACCTGCGAAAAAGGCAAACTTACCCTGAGAAGAATATACGTTTGTGTTTGATGCAGAGTTCCAGTTTAGGACATAATCCTTGAAAGCAATATCATTAAGTTCTCTTGCCAATGAGTAGAGCTTGACGTTCTCATAGACAAATGCTTCACCGTAACTATCTTTACGTGCCTTCTTAATGACATTCGGATTGTAGTCTATATTAAATACCTCACCTCTGTAAGTCAGACAATCACCGAAATGGAAGTCTATAGGGGTGGGGGATTTGACGGTAACGGTAACATACTCGTCTTCCATCCACTCACCATGATATTCAAGGTCGTGGACGGTAACAACTGGATTCCTGTCAGGATCAGTGTTCTTGCGATATATGTTCCAACTCTTACTCATGCTGTTGGCTTGTATAAGGTCGTTGAGCGACTATCAATCATTATTTCGGTTACAGGATCATTCACTTTGAATGTTACGGAGAATATCAAATACCACCAGCCATCATCACCCTGAGACCATTTCGTGCTATCGTCAATGCTCTCAAAACGCACATTCTGACGGCCAACACCAGTATGCGAGGAATACATCATCAGCATTCCGCTTTCACGGAGGAATTTCACGAATGCCTTAACATTCTCCCTGACTCCTTCTCTCGATGCGTCAATTGTATCTTCCTTGCACTTACAGCCAAATTCTACCTTGATGCTGTAGGCTTCTATGTATAGACCTTCCGATGAGATATACTCTTCGTCACCATGTTCGTCAAACCAAGTCCGCTTTGCTGGTGCCTTTGCCTGATTGAAGATCTTGAAGGGAATATCCTTGCAATAGATATTCCATTTCCCAACAGATTCATTGATGGAAGAGCCAGTTCCCATCTTCTGCAAGAAAAAGTTTCTCCATTTCTCCATAAAGCAAATTCGTATTTTCGTTATCCTGAATAGTTGATGTAAGCTCACCTCTTTTGGAAGAGGATATTATTTTCAGCGACAAAGATACGAATAATTTCCGTATAAAAATACAATTACTATGAATATTTATGCAATTTAACAGAAAAAATTGCATACTTCTTGGAAATAAGTGAGTTTTTTTCTAATTTTGTTACCAAAAGAAGTGTAGGTTTAATCTTTGGATATGTTATTTTGGATTTTCGTTATTGCAGTATTGTCTTCTGTAGGCTATCTTGTCTATCAGGAGTATGTAAAGGCAAGGGATTATGGTGATGAAGGTGCATTGGGCATTTTCTGGAGAAACTTCGGCATCGGTGTTATAGCAGTGATCGCTTTCTGTTTGTTCCTCGGATATAAGTCGCAAAACAAGAAGTCACATGGGTGGCAATATCACGATCAGAATGGAAAGGAACAGATTCAGTATCAAGGTAGCAGGGAACAACAGAATGATCTTGATGCCATTGACAGGTATGGAAATTCCCATTCAGACTTCTAACAAAAAAGCGGGGAATTACCCCGCTCTTTATTTGATGTGAATCTTTGTTCCCTCTGGCGCAACACCGTGCAGTATATTGTATATCATTTCGACAAACTCAACATTACGGCTTGTGTTGTTTACGATGGCCCGCATCTGTTCTAACTGTGCATTTGCTATCGTGTTGTTCTGAGTTATTGCACTCAAGAACTGAGGATAGTACATGGCAATCATAGAACGATTGACTGATACATCGGCCCTGATGGCATTGATGTACGATGCAATAATATCTTGAGCACCCTCCAAGACGGACTTGATACTGCTTCCGGTAGATGTTCCACCACCGCCACTGCCATTCACTACATCATATCCCTGATACTGGAAAGCGTTCGCTATCGTCTGGCCAAGTGTCTGTGCCAAAGGAAGAATCTGCTCAAATGCCAATGCCATATCCCCTGCGATACTTGCCACACCAAGCATGAGCTGTTGCTCGTCAATAATACGGTTCCCGTTCTGATCCTGCATGGAATAAGCTTTATAAAGATTCTCAAGCTGTTTCTCGAACTTATCAAGAACGGCAACCTTGAGGAACGTCTTCACGGCATCCTGGGCAATCTGTTTGAAGGTGTCACTGGCATAATCCCTGAATGAGTCAAGTGCATTCTTACCACTGCCAAGCCAATCCCAGACGGCATTTACCATATCGTCTGTAAGACCGCCAAAGGTACTGCTGATATAATCCTTGATGGACTTTTCCCACTCGTCATACTGCTCTCTGAGTTCCATCAGTTTCTCAAGCGTCTCTTTGGTCTCGCCAACAAGGGTGATACCGCTGTCAAGAACAGCCTGCGCAACTTTCAGATCTATAAGACCAGACTTGTCAAAGAGGTCAAGACCAAGATTCTCTTTGGTCCATTCCTCAAGGTTCTGTGTCTTCTCGCTACGGAAGAAGGTTCTGTGCTGAGTCTGAACTTTCATGTTGCTGCGGGCATCCACCTGACCATTATCATAGGTGATAGCGTCAATGCCTGCCTGTACAGCCTGACCGACGGCATAACCGACACCAGCGGCTATTGCAGTTCCTATTGCTGCAGCTGTTATTCCAGTAACGGCAACCGTTCCTGCACTCAAGGCACCAATAGCTGCTGCGCCGAGAGCGCCGACACCAACGGCACCAGAGCCAAAGGAGAATGCACCTGCCACAACAGCCACAATAGCCGTAATCGCTGCAACGATTGGAATGAGCGCACTCTTGATTCCTGCGGCAGAATCAATGTAAGCCTCTTGGGCTTCGTAGAGCTTGTTATAGTATTCTGTAACTACAGCGCCATGTATCTTATAGGCTTCCTGCAGCTGACGAAGAGGATTGTCGCCTATCCAACCCTTTTCTTCGGCATGAGCTTTTTCAACGGCTACCCTATAGGAGTCAATAGCTGCACGGAGTTGATTTACTTTCTTCTGCTCTTCTGCGTGTCTCTGATAGATGGACTCTGTGCTTGGGAGAATGTCTGCCAATGCCTTATTCATGTCAACCATTGCAGTTACGACGGTCAACACAGCAGAAACCTTGTTGAATACACCAGTGAATCCCTTCGCGTTCATGTCGAGGTTCTGAATAGCAGATATACCATTGCCAAGCGAAGAGAACATCGTGCCGAAACCGCCAATTACATTGCCAATATCACCGCCTATTGATGATCCGAGAGAAGATAGGCTTCCTCCAAGATTCTTGAATGAGTTGGCTATGGCTGCTGCTGCTTTCTTTACCTCATTGAAGGATTCGGTAACATCGTTCTGTGACTTGATAAGTTTTTCGTTGGCTTTCTCCTGTTCCTTCACAGCCTGATTGAGCCGTCTCTCACGGCTTTCTGCTGCTTGCGGGTTTGTGGCAATTTCTCCACGAATGGCGGCTACCTTTTTGTCTGCATCATCCTTTTCTTTCTGTGCATTGTTCTGTGCGATGACTGCGGCATTATATTTCTTGATGGCATCAGTCATGGCGTTTATCGGATCGAGAGTGATCTTCTTGTCAGTAAGGTCTTTCATGGCCTTCTGCCAGGCACGACTCTCTTTCTCGCTCAGACGTGTTTCCTTCTGGAACTTCTTCATGGACGCTACCATCTTGTCAATGGTCTCGAAACTCATATTGTCGAGATCACCGAAGACACGGCCCCAATCGTTTTCCTTCTTGAATTTCTCCCACTGGAGTTCGCTCACTTTGTCAGCAGCATTCTGACGGGCATTTTCTATGAGACGATTATCACCACCGAGGGATTCAATGGCTGCTATCTGCTTTTCAAGACTGCGATTTACGTCTTCAATCTTGTCATCATAGTCTTTCGCATTCTTGATGGCCTCTTCATAGAGGTCAAGTTGCTCCTTTTTAAGAAGCTGCTGATGCTTGCGCCATTCATCCCATACGGCAAAGATCTGACTGTCCTTACCGAATTTCTGAATGTCGCTTTCCGACAGGCCGAAAACATCTTCTGGAGTCAAGGCAGAATATTTCTTGTTCTTACCCAATTCGGTAATCATCTGATTTCTCAGATAATCGGAATAGGTCGTGTTCTGCGCAACACCAGCAACCCTTGATGCAAGACTGGCATCGCCAGTGAGTTCAAGCCATTTCTTATAGGTCTGGTAGTTCTCTGACATGATAGACATCATCTTTCTCAGTTCAGAGATATATGTTTTCATGCTCTCTACGGCATCCTTACGCTGCTTGTTCTCAATGTCGGCCTTTGTCGCATTGATGAACTTGTGGCGGGCTTCTGTGTTGACGTTGAATCCATTTGTCAGTTGGTCAAGCGTCTGCTTATAATTGGAGAGGTCTTTGATACCCCAATTAAAGACGGTGCCAAACTCACCATCTTTCTTGAGTACATCAAGTGCGCCACTATGACCATAGATGTCCTCATATCCCTCCAATTCCTGATAGAACTTCTTATATAGGTCAACACGATTCTTGAGTGCTTCAAGTTCAGCATCTTTCTTTGTGCCACCGCCTTTATTACCTTTGGTAAGAGACTTGTCAAACACCCACATACCGTCATCAAGGCTCTTGTTGAGTTCTTTCAGTTCTGATTCAACTGCTGTCTTTTGGCCTTGGATATACGGCACAAGGTCAGGATCAAGGATAGAGCCTTTAAGTTGGGTGTCGAAGTTCTTGAGTTTCTTTTCGAGGTCCACCTTTCTCTGGCTCTGCTTCGTGCTGAATGCGAGGAAGTCAGTATTGGCATCTTTCAGGTCATTCTTGCTCCAAAGACCATAGCCCTTACCTTTCTGCCATTCGTCAAGTGATAGGGCAAGACCTGTCAGTTCGTTGGTGTTAATGACTGGAGTGAGGTATAACTGAGCATAGAATCCCTGAGCCACCCAAGAAGCAACATTATCTTTTGCGTCCTGAGATCCTTTTTCAAGACCGTTGGCAAAGTTGGTTGCTATAGTGCGGAGCTTCGTCTTCTCTTCTTCCGTCAACTGCTCATAACTCTTACTGATGTCAACACCAGCTTGTCTTGCAAGCGTCTTGAGATTATCCATCGCATCAGGAATGACGTGATCCCTGATGTTCTGCATGTGGGCCTCGCTTTCTTCAACTGCTTTCGCGTATTCTGTGATAGCCTCTCCCCAAGGGGTATTACCAGCGAAATAACCAACGGCCTCATTCTCGTACTTGCCATTAAGGAGAATGCGAAGATTCTCATAGAGATTCTTGCCGTTAAGTTGCTCTGACAGTTCCTTGTGTTTGGCTTTCAGGCTGTCTATCATCTGCTGATACTTTGAGCTATACCGTTCGAGTGCGGCCATACGCTTGTATTCAGCATTCTGCAACTTCTCATATTCCTCCATTTCATCGTTGATGTCGGAATTGTCGAGTGCTTCCTTGATCATGGCATTGCCTTGTGGGGTGCCCATAGCGTCAAGGGCCTCCTGATATGCCTTGGCTTTCTGTGTCAGATTGTCAAGACGTTCTGCCATATCATCAAAGCCACGACTTTCCTGTACGATCTGCTTACCGGCTATACCCATTCCAAGCAATGCCTCTTCAAGTGCCTCAACCTTCTTATAAGGCTCGTCCGAACTGTCCTCTACGTTTTTCAGAACAGAAGCAAGTTTGTTGGCATTCTGTTCCGCACTTCCAGTAATGGAGTTCGCAAGGTCTTGAAGTCTCTCGTCTGCCTCTCCGAATGCCTCATAGACTGAATATAGCGTGCCTGCAAGTGTGATGGCAACACCTACCCAACCACCGAAGAAACCGAGCAATCCCTTTGCGCCAACACCAAGGATATTTCCCATTTTCCCTAACGGTGTGGGATTGGGACCTTGCTGTAATGCTTGCAACTGTCCGAGGGCAATCTGCTTACGTTGCTCTCTGGTGTAGCCCTGCATCTGCAAGTAACGGTAGAAATGCTGTTTAGACATCTGGCCGTCAAGCATAAGCTGATGGGCCTTCTTTGCAGAGATCTGATTCTCCAAAGCAAGGATCTGATAGTCGCTGCTGACAAGTCTGTTCTTGTTCTGCACAAGTTTCAACTCTTCTGCGTTCAGTTGCTTGCCATTCCAGATGCGCTCACGTTCAAGGCGGTTTGCCTCTTTCAACTTGGCAATTTCCATATTACGGATGGCCATGTCACCACTACGACGCATGACCGTATCTTGAAGACCTCCTGCTAAGGCTTTCAGACCTCTTGCTGCTCCAAATGCAGACATGGCAAACACCATCTTGTCTAAGTTCTGAGTCAGCAACACAACAACATCAAGGATATACTTGAACATGGCTCCAGAGGCACTTGTTCCTTCTGCTATGCTTCCTAACATGATTTGCCAGGAGTCCTGTAACTTCTGCCACTTTCCGTAGAGAGTATCAGCAAGCTCTGACTGCATATTGTAGAATTGGCCACCTTGGTTAGTCATATCCCAAAGCACTTCCTTCACCATTTCAAACGGAACTGCTCTTGCGCTGATCAGCTTGAACACGTCGGCTGTTGTTGTCAGCTTGCCGTTCAACTGCGTGAACTTGTCAGCGAGGGCCTGCACCATAGGAATACCAGCCTCAGTGAACTGGCGCAATTCCTGACCTCTCAGCACGGCAGCAGAACGTACCTGACCATAAGCCAAGATAAGGCGGTTCATGTCAACACCAAGTCCTGATGACAGGTCGGCAAGTCGTTTGGTGGTATCGTACAACTCGTTAGCTGGTATCTGATAGGCTGACAACTGTTTGACGTATGATGTCAGTTCCATAAAGGTCTTCGGTGACTCAATGGCCAGTTCTTTCATCTGACCGAAGAGGATATTGGCCTCCTGAACGTCACCGAGGATATTCCTCAAGGCTACGTGTTGCACCTCAAACTGACCTCCAATAGTGACAATGCTTTTGAGAATACGCTCCAGCCCATACAGACCAGCATAGGCTCCTATCTGGTTCTGCAGTTGTATGGAAATCCTATTGGCCTGACTGCCAGCCTCAGCAACACGATTATAGGATGAAATAAGACCTTCGTTTACATGAGCAAGCATACCTACGGCTTCTGCTGCCTTTTTTGCTGCAGCAGACTTCTTGCTTTTGGCCAAGGCATCGTCCAGCTCCATCTGCTTTCCTCTTGCAAGAGACTCGTTGTAGCGACGCTGTATAGCATTCAACTGCTCATTCACCTTTTCTTTGGTGTAGGTCGGAGTGATATTGCCATTGGCAATGCCGGACTCTTCGGCCTTCACGGCTGCAAGAAGTTGGGTTATCTCCTGCATCTTTTGGCTCAGAGCCGCATACTCATGTACCTGTCTGCGTATAGCAGCAATCTTCTGTTGGCTCTCAGTATCAAGGTACAGTTTGTTGAGGGCTGCCTGTATGTTCTTGTTCGTCTGCAGCTTGTTATTGTAATCGTCTGTGACTCCAGTCAGACTTGATAGTTCTGCCTTGACGCGGCGAAGGAAATTTTCATAGTCTGCACCGGAAGCACTTGCGGGCATACCGCTACCGTTACGTTCGGCACGTTTGACAGCAGACATTCTGCTTGATATGCCATTGATGATGTTTGCGGCATCGCCAAGGTTGGTGCCCGGTGCTGCATTGACGATGGCATCGGAGAGTTGCTTACGATACTGCTGTAACTCGTAGTATTTGCTCTTGAGGTCATCAATACGCTTCGACTCATTGGCAGCATTCCTGGCCTCAGCGCGATCCTTCTCTTCAATACCGTCGATATAGCGAAGGGAATCCTTTAGCATCAGCTCTATATTGAGGCGCATCTTATCAAACTGCACCTCACCACGCTCAAGAAGCCTTGTTGGATCCGTAAAGATTGAAGCCATTTCCTTGCGGACCTTCTCAATATCAGATGATATTGCTTTCAGACCTTTCTTCTGGTCTCCTGACAGAGAAAGACCTTTCAGGCCTGCAATACGTTTCTGCGTGACATGGATCTTGTCATAAACGTTCGATATGTCAACGATATTACGATAATAATTCTTTAGTTCTACGGTGTCATCCGTCAGAGCATTACCAAGCCTCTCTGATGATTTCATCAGATTTTCAAGCACCTTAGATACTTCGTCCCTGACACCAAGCTCAAACCAGAGTTTATCTGCTGCAGCCATAATATTTCGTTTTTTGAATGTTCAATGTTATTCTACTTTTCCGTTCATGAAGTCATTCAGAGAGAATGTCTTTCCGACGTAAGTCTTGCCTTGGCGATCCTTTTTCCAGTCTTCTACGAGTTTCTTCATTTCGTCCTCTTCCTGCTTAGTGGCAATCATCGACTTCTTACCTTTCTTTTCTTTGGTATTGTACTCTATGACAGGCTGATCTGCTAACATAAGGCTTATCTGCGCTGCAGTATAGCCAAATCTGTAATTGTAGTCAACAATACCAAGGAAAGTATTGAAGAGGAAAGGGAACTTCTCTGCTAAAGAGTGATACCCACCCCAGGAGGTTCGGCTTGGCCAGACTCGTGTTGTGCTATCGTCATCATCGTGTCCATTGCCTCTATCATCGATATGGTACTCAGACTTAATAGTTCGGAGCGCTCCTGAATTTTTTTTTTACTGGCTTGCACGACTGCTATCTGAAAGACTGTTCCACGCTCACGTCTCACATACCAGATCCAACGCCAGAGAATCCAGTACCATGACCATCCGAGTAACCATGTGAGGAAACCGCTACGACAATCAAGACGCACAAGCGAATACCATTTCACATGACGCTTATTGTTGTCTTTCTCTTTCAACATGACATGCGACATACGGGATTCCGTAGCATTATGAAGCCAGCCTATGCTTACTTTACGGTCACCAATCTTTACGGTCTCAGGTTCCTTGTTTATGAGATCGCTGAATAATTGTTGCGTGTCTATTTTGGGTTGTTTCGTTTCTGCCATTCTTTTATTTGCTGAGTAAATCCTAAAAAAGAAGTAACTATCTGATAATCAGTACGTTTTAATCTTCTTTTATTTTCACAATTTTAATTTCTTATTTTTTTTTGCCACCTCTGAAAAGAAAGAAGGGGCGAAGCGGAATGCCCGCCCGCCCCTCGGTTTTTAGTTCTTCTCAGACTTAGGAGTTCTTCTTCTTGAGGAAGATAACGTCTGGGTTGGTGCCGTCAGTCTCGATAGATCCGTTGAAGTCAACGGCCATCACACCCTTGGCATCGCTGTCAAGCACAAGGCTTGCGAACAGTGCGGTGTTGTTGATAACCATGATACGGTCCTTCGTGCTGTTGACAATCATCCAAGTACCTGTAACCTTCTTATTCTTGAGAATAACGGCCAGGCCCTCGTAGTCAACATTGTCAACCTTACCAACGATGTCTGAAACAGCATCTTCACCGAATGCCAACTTGAGAATGTCCTCAGAGATAGAGGGAACACGGAAGCCAAGGTCGATGTCACCAGGCTCAGAGTCGGTGATCCATGCGCCAGAAAGGCCAATGACCTTGTACTCTTCAATCTCGGCCTCACCCTGCTCGAAGTTCAGGGAGTCAACCTTACAAGGAACGTCGAGTTCGGGAGTGGCGGTGAACGTCTTTGTTCCATTCGTGCCAGTGGTGATGTTCAGGGCTGCACTCTGATACAGAAGTGAGCTGGGGCCAGAGAACTTATCTGCCAACTGAGATTTAGTCTTTACTGCCATAAATCTTAAATTTTTTAGTTATTAAAATGTTAATTCAAACCATTGTTGTAAACTTAGCCTGTATGCGAGTATAGTGATAACCATTGCCGTCACTCGATGCTGGGATGACGGTTCGCGGATAGTCAATCTTGAAGCTGTCTTTCCGAAAGATAGGGAACAGCCCGAAGAGACTCTTGCGCAATTCCTTCATCTTCACAGAATCAAACTCCTTCGGATTCTGATCAGTCTTCCTGTCAGCAACGAATATCTCAAAGACTACGGTGAGGTCAAGCCACCAATCGTCATTCTCGCCCAATGTCCTGTTTGAAGTAGAGTAGGGCAGGGAAGAGACGATAAACTCTTTCAGCTTGGAATCGGTAGCATTCGGACGCTCCTGTAGGAATGTCCTCTTGCAAACCTTTTTGGCCTCTCGATCCATTGTCTCAAGTATATCCTCTGGAGTTATCATATCCGTTAAAATTGAAGGTCTGAGATATTGCCACCCATTGCAGCGAGTTCGTCACGTAGCTGACTCAGAACATTTACCTTACCTTTTGATTCGAGGTATTTTGCGTAGTCCACGATGGAAACTATGCGATAGGAGAAACCTTTTGTCTTTGGTGGGTATCTGTTAAGCCATTTCAGAACTTCTACGTCGGCCCAGATGTTCTTATCTCCAACCCAGTCTGTTTTTGAGAGAGGATTAAGAAGTATGTTGCCGTTATAGGTGAAAGGCTCTGCGAACACGTCACCATTCTTCAAGGTTGCACGTACAGGACGCTTGCCGGTTATCTCAATGCTGCCATGAGCCTCAAGACACTTGCCATCCTTATACAGAGCGACACCAAGAGAGTTGACAAGGTTACCAGTCAGTGAACGGAATCCGCTCAATTCCTGAAAGGCCATCTGCAGAAGGCTGTCGAGGCTTTCGCGGAGTTTTGCCTCTGCCTTTGCCTCGGAACGTTTCTTCACGTTGTCGAAAACGTGCTTTATCTGCATCTTGGTTGCCATTACTCTTCCTCGTTAAGATTTCGGTTATGCTCTCCGTAAATGACTGACCTGTTATTATCAGGCTCGAAGTCTTTGACTTCCCATTCCTCGGTGATACTACCCTTTACCACTCGCAAGATGTCGCCAGACATCGGAATCTTGTCATTCCATTCGTCGAATCGCACAGGTATGGATGCCTTGCGCTTATTGGTATCGACTTTTGCGTCACCTGTCGTAGTAGTGTCGGTATAGCTACGCCCTTTCCCTTTATAGATGATTTCCTCAGACGGCTCTCCTGTTGAAAACCGCTCTGGGTATTTCATCCGCACAATTTCTATCATGTGCGGGTATCTCGGATTATCGACCTTGTTCTTCCTCATAATCAACAATGTGTGGAAGCGGGATTCCTGTCTCGTCGTAGTCGCAGGGTGTGATCCCGAAGCTCTCTATTGCAACGCTGACAGAGTCATCAAACTCGAACTCTTCACCATACTTGTCGTAGATCGCTTTTGCATAACGGAGCATTCGGTCTTTGTCTTCATCCGATAGGGTGTGGCCTCCCTCAGAATGACTCCAGCCATTATCTGAGTCAGAAGTGGAGTTCACCTTGCCTGGACCCATGCAGATCCATACATATAGGTCTGCTTTCAGAAGCTCGCGCGTTTTCTTGTCTGTTTCCTTGATCGGTCTGTCACCATTGACATCACGCTCCAAAAGGACATGATCGGCTGCTTCGTCAGGCAGTGAGAAATTGACGCAACCGAAAACATAGTCTCGGATGGTCTTCTCTTTCTTTGCTCCACTTTCCTCGTTCATACAAGACTCTTTAGAGATTACTCAACGCCATCACCGTTCTGAGAATCACCATCACCGGACTCTTCGCCCGATGGCTCTTCCTTTGCTACGGAGAAAGGCAGCTTCACGTCAATAACAATGCCTGTGCTGACCTCGCTGATCTCGGTGATCAGATTCACGTCGGTCTCAACTGGTACGACATGCAGCTTCTTGCCGTCGGGATAGGTTGGATCTGCAATGTCGGCACTGAAAACAAGTTTCAGAGTGCCTGGAGAAAGCTTGTGGTCATTCAACACAACCTTCACTTTCCCATCTTCCTCAGATACACCACGTTTCACACCGCCCTTCTGACCTACCTCATAGGTGCCGCCACACTCGAACTTCACCATGAAATCGAAATCGGGGTAGCCAACGGGCTTGCCGTCTTCACCGATAAGATTAAGAAGCACGTCGAAATCAGACTGATAATTTACTTTCCTTGAGAAATCCATATCAAAACAGGTTTATAAGGGTGGGCTACGGATTTTCCGCAGTCCACCCCTCGGTTATGACTTCACGTAATAGGTGACTCCAGCCTGCGGAGTGGTATCGGTAGTAAGCTCGTACTTATCACCGTTCTTAACGTACCAGCTCTGCTGTGCAGGATTCATACCTGTAGTGTCCTCTACTGGTGTGTAAGTTGCAACAACTTCCTGACCACCGCTGTTCTGCTGATCGTCATTCTGAGAATCAGTCTCAACCTCCATGATGTTGAGGTAGTAGAACCAACGGGTAGCGTTAGGAACACACAGAACCTGAGCCTCAGACTTGGTCTTGATGGTCATGTACTCACCGTTGAGAATCTCACGGATCAGGGTACGGCCACCATCGAACAGTGCAGAACGTGTGTTCGCGCTGTCGATCCAGACATGCTTACCAGCCTGAACGTCACCGATGTCACCATCAGGAACATAAGCCAGCACACCTTCCTTGAAGGCTTGGATATTGTGGTATGCAGCCTTCTTGGTCTTAGGATTCATGAACTCTACGGAACCTACGCTGTCAATGACCTCGATACGTCCGAGCTTGTTCTGAATGTAACGCCAGATAAGATCATCGTCCTGAGTGTAAGACCATGCAAGGCGAAGGGTGTCCTTTGTGATGTCAGGACGCATAGCAACGGCAAACAGCTCACGCCAGTACTCCATTGCCAACAGGTCCTTCTTGGTCTTCTTTGAACACTCCCAGTGGCCAGCAGGCATGAAGTCGAACTCTTCGGCATCATCCTTGATCTTCACAGCAACGTTCACGGGGTTAATGCTCTTGCCAACAGCATCGTTCTGAACGATGGTACCATCCTTCTTCTTGGTGAACCAAATAGAAGTGTGGATATTCTTGGAAGGAACACCGAAGTCAATCTCCAGAGCAAGGCCGTAGGGGTTGTTCTCGGAGTTGATGATCAGCTTACCCTGATTTCCGACAATCTGATGACGCTGGAACTGAACGGTGTTGAAGTTACCACCAATCAGAGAGTCAGAGGCAGTGAAGAACAGGTCCATCACTGCATCGACAATATCCTGACGCATGCCGCCAAGCTCGTCAATGAGCATCATCTTATCACGGATCTTCTTGCGGTCAAGATAGACCTCATGCTTGAAGATGGGAAGCTCACCGCTCTTGAGCATGATTCCGTCAGTACTCTTGGTGGGACCGTCAGAATCGTAGTCAACGTATGCAGCCATCGTGTAAGGACGGATCGTAGCCTCGATCTGCTCATACGTCGGGTGCATGGTGATGTCGGGATTGAGAGGGAAGCCCATCTGAGCATACGTCTTCTCGGCATTCCACTTCTCAGCGAGCATGTCCTGCAGATAGAGGTCAAGACTGGCTACGCCATTCTCAACATATCCCATTGAAGCAAGACCAGCTCCAATAAAATCGTAAAATTGTGCGTCTCGTATCATATTGATTACTTTTTATTTGTTCAACACTTAGTCCTCAATGCCAAAGGCTTCCTTAGACTCCTTGCGAAGACGCTCAAATCGAATCATCGGCAGCTGAGCCTCCACGCTTGCGGGAACATCAGTTGCGTCACCCCAGAGTTTACCAGCGATGACAATGCCTACAGAAGCAAAAATGCAGTTGCTTGGGATGCGCACGTCATGGCGGGTCAGTCCGTTCACGGTCTTGAGTTTGGCCTCCCCGTCAGTACCGTGGATAATTTCAGCGTAGTCGCTGTCATTATCGAAGTGTACCATGGTGCCTGCGGGCAGAACATCGCCCTCCTTGAGACCGGCTTTCTCCAAATCAATCTTGCGACCAAAATGGATCATCTTGTCAACATCAATCCAGCACTCACTATTGCCGAAAGCCTCGCCGCGTGAGCCGCCCATTGTGTTGTCCGTACCTCTTGTGTAACCCATAATAAGTTAGTTAAAAATGTTATCCTGAAAACTTTCTTTTTACCGTGATACCGTCACGGCTCGTCACACTTAAAGAAGATTATTTCTTCTCTTCTTCGACCTTCGGGAGTTTGCCACGGGCACGGAGCTTTGCCTTATAGGCCTCACGCTTAGCAAGAGCGGCTTGATCTTCCGTTTTGCCGCCAGGCTGTTCCTTACGCGGCTTCTCGTACTTGATGCCTGCCTTTTTCAGTTCCTCAACATAGTCGTTTTCGGCCTGATTGGCAAGCTTGGAAATGTCATACTGCTCTCCCTCGTTGAGTGAAGGCAACTTGAAGCGTCCGAACACCTGATCGGCAAAGTAATTCTTCACCTCAATCTTGGCTTCCTTGAACTTCTCGTTGAACTTCTTCCGTACCTCGGCAATGACTTTGTCGTCTGCCTCCTTCTGGTCTTTCTGCTTGAGACTGTTTTTCAACTCGTTAATCTGATCCTGCATGGCCTTATACTTCGGATCGTCTTCCTCGTTAGGCTTAGTATCAGGTTTCGGAGGTGTCTGCGTCGGATGCTTCTTCTTCCAGTCATTGATCTGGGTGCCTGCCTCCTTCGCTACGTTGCCGTTCATTCGGAGAAGACGCTGGGCAATCCGTTTGCAACATGCTTCGTCAAAATGAGAATCGTCGGTTATTCCTTCAAGTTCTGCATCTAACTCTGCGTTAATAGTCTCTTCGCTAAGCACTGTGATGCGTGATTCGCCAAATTGTGCTTCTACTAATGGTCTGAGTGATTCTCTATCCATGATGTTTTAATTGATAAGTTAATATTGATGATTTCAATGTTATCCTGAGTGGCGGGAAGCGGACTCGAACCGCTGACCTCAAGGCTATGATCCTCGCGAGCTACCAACTGCTCCATCCCGCGATGTTTGCCCCACACTTGGGGCTGATATTTAATGAAAGGAAGGCCTTCGCAGGCTTTATTTTTGAATAAATATACTAATTTTCTGCAAAAATATGAATAAAAATCGTATAAAACAAATATTTTTGCGTATTTTTGCACAAAAATATGAATATTTATACGTTTTAGGGGCAAATGGAGAAGTTTTCAGGATTAAAAATGCCCGATGGCGAGCCAATTCTGACTCAAGAGTATATAAATTCCCTCCAACAGCAGGCTATAGCGAAAAAACTAAGGAATGCTATCGTGCCACAGGCTGGCGGTCAGGAAAATATGCTCTCTATAAACGTGGATATTCTGATATGCGGTGGTAGCCGTGGTGGATCAAAGTCTTTCTCCCTGCTCATGGAAGCACTCAAGGATATTTTCAATCCTGATTTCCATGCAGCCGTTTTCCGAAACAACAAGAAAGCGATGGAGAAGCTTATTCGAGACTCACGAAAACTATATTCTCAGTACGGCACCTACAACAAGTCTCAGTCGGATATGACCTGGAACTTCACGGCAGGGGGTACACTCGGATTCTATTACCATGATGACTCAGACGATGACTTCAAGGAGCGTTTTCAGGGACAGGAATACGCATATATCGCCATCGACGAGATTACGCATATCTCATACAAGAAATTCAAATATCTTACAACTTGTAACCGTAATGCCTACGGCATTAGAAATAGATTCTGGGGCACTTGTAACCCCGATCCTCGCTCTTGGGTACGTCAGTTCATTGACTGGTGGATCGACAAAGACGGATATATTGATCCTGCAAGGGATGGAAAGGTACGCTATTGCTTCATGAAGGGCGAACGTGTCAATCAGATTGTCTGGGGTGACAGTAGGCATGAGGTTTATCTCAAGTGCAAGGAAGAGATCGATGAATTGTGGAAGCCAGAGTTTGATGCTCTCGGACTTGACAAGGAGCAGACGATGGTGTTGTCTGTCGCTTTTGTGCGTGCAGACCTCGCACAGAACCCAATGCTTCTGCTTTCAGACCCTTCTTACCTGTCACGTCTTGCACAACAGGACAAAGGACAGGTGCTTCGTGACCTCAAGGCAAACTGGAATGCCTCTGAGGCTGGCGATGACATGATTTCATACGATGAACTTGAATCCATCTTCAACAACCCGCATCAGTATGGGGATGGTATCAGACGATGCACAGCGGATATTGCCCTTGAAGGTGGTGATAACCTTGTCATGTATCTTTGGATAGGATGGCATATAGCGGACTTCTGCTGCATAAACGTCAATTCAAAGACGGCTGTCTCGGTCATCAGACGGAAACTGAGAGAGTGGGGAGTGGCAGAAGAGAATTTCTGCTATGACTACCAAGGATTAGGACAGCTCGTAAAGGGATTCTTCCCAGAGGCCATACCGTTCAACAACCAGTCAGCACCAATAGCGGAAGACGATGATGAATATGATGGCGTGAAGTACCTCTACAAAGACCTCAAATCGCAATGCGCGTACATTATTTATCGTAAACTCAAGGAAATGAACATATCCTTTGAGGAAAGCCTGCTCGACACGAAAGTATCAGGAAATGGCTACGAAGATGTCCTGCTTCGAGACGTTCTGCAGAAAGAACGTCAGTCTTTACGTCGTGATCCCGACACGAAAGACAAAGGTTTCTGCCTCATGCCTAAGAAGAAGTCCAAACTGATTGTAGGACACTCGCCTGACTGGTGGGAGTCTCTTTATTTCCGTGCATACTTTGAGATAGCACAGCCTGTTCAGCTCAACATTGAAAATGAGTGGATGCTCGGTGCAGAAATGGATATGGACTTAGTTGAAGATGATGATTTTGAATATGAAATGGAATTATAATTTTATAGCGTATGACAAAGAGCTTAGATTTTAAAGAAATCCTTGTTCGCAGACCGATATATAAGGTCTTGCCAAGTGACTCAAATTTGAAGTTTGAGACTTACCAAGGTAACGACATGTCGGAGCCGGATGATCCGCTGAAACTGCAAGTCTATACGCAGTCTCAGATGCTCCGCGAGTATTATCCATCTGGACACAACATCAACAATCCGATTCTGTACCCTGATGTGTGGAAGAAGGCACCCGTGCCTGGAAAGCCGGGTAAAGCACGCTATTTCCGTCAGCCTATTACCCGCGTAGCACTGGCTTTCCAGAGAATCATCAAGGTAAAGGCCAATGTTCATATCTGTGGTAATGATGCACAGTTTGAACTCGCATCACATGAGAAAGACGAGTTGAAGACTCTTGAGAACACCCTGCATCTGCTTGAGTTCAAAGAGGGATGGCTCACAATGGGGATGGAGGAACGTATGTATGATGCCGTTGACTCTATCCATACCGTTTCTGATGCCGCATTAGTAGGGTATTTCGACGAAGACGGAAACCCGCAAGCAAAGGTATTCTCTTTCATTAATGGTGATAAACTATATCCGCATTACGATTCCATCACGGGAAAGATGAAACTCTTCGCACGTAAGTACCGTGACCTTGATGAAGACGGTAAGAGCACGACAGAGTATGTTGAGGTGTGGGATGACAAATTCCTCTACAGATACAAACGTGACATTTCGAGCAATGAGCTATTCGAGAAATTCAGAGGTATCTTCGGACTCAATGGATTCAAACAGGTCGGCGAGCCTGTAGAACACGGCTTCCCATTCATTCCTGTTGCTTATCATGTCAATATCGAAGGTCCAGTATGGGCATTCTCTCAGGACACCATCGAGAAATATGAGGAAGCAATGTCTTACTTCTTTGAGAACAACAAGGCATACGCTTTCCCGATATTCTATGCAAAAGGTAAAGGCGTTAAGATCAGCGGCAGCATGAACGGTGCAGTCAAGGCAGTAGCCATCAGCGATCCGAAGGGAGAGGCAGGCTTCTTGAATCAGGCCGATGTGTCTGCATCTTACAATACCTTGCTCACGAAGCTCTACGATCTTATCTATGAGCAGTCGTTTGCAGTGAAGCCTCCCGAATTGAAGTCTGGCGACCTGCCAGGCGTAGCCGTCAAACTGCTGTTCAGCCCTGCTATCGAACTGGCAATAGGTGGAGTTGCGCACTATCAGGATTTCCTTGAGCAGTGTGTCCGCATCGTCAAATACGGATGGGGCTTCAAGATCGGAAAGCCTGCATCATTAATGAATCTGCCTATCAAGGCATGGCTTGAGCCTTATATCCATCAGAATGACTCCGAGTTGATGCAGAACCTTCAAATCGGTGTTCAGAACGGCTTTATCTCCAAGCAGACAGCATCAGAGAGAGCATCCAAGTACACAAAGAATGATGAAGTGGATCGTATTCTCAAGGAATATAAGCAGAAGCAGGAACTTGATCTTCTCTACGAGATAAAGAAAAAGAAGGCAGAAGTCGAAGCAGAGATAGAGAAATTAAAGCAGACATCGAAGATACAGGCCAAGCAGGGCAATGTGCGCACTGGCAATGGCCGCACACGGACAACCGACGAGAACGGCAATCATCCAGGAGAGAATAATTGGGAAGAATGGGACAAAAATCACTAAGACATGGATATAGACGTATCATCAAAACTCAATAAGGTTGCACGTCAGTATAAGTTGACACCAGAGCAGCTTGCATTTGCAGACCTCGTTACTCAGGGATGGCCAGAGGAAGACGCTTGGGCTGTTGCCATTCGCAAGGGCGCGACGTGGAACCGCACGGCACTCAAGGCAGAGGTGGCGAAGCTATTGGCATCTGAGCCTGTGCAGCAACGAATAGCAGAAAACAAGAAAGTTCTGCAGCAGACTGAGATAGACAAGATTCAGCAGGAAATGAAAGATAATGCCGATGAACTTCTTGAACAGGCCACCAATAAGGAAAAGAAGCTCATAGAGTTGCAAACCATCCTGCAGAGCCTCAAGCCTGGATCTACCGAATACAACAAGGTCAATGACCAGATCATCAACATATCAAGAATGAAGCAGAACGAAGTAAAGACGGATGACAAAACGGTACATTACTATCTGCCTGTGTCTTATCCTACTGGCTGTCAGGACTGCCTTTATTCAAGATGTGATCAATGCAAATACAAGAAAGCATCAGAAGAATCCTAACTTCAACACTATTTTTGTCTATATTTGAAGGGGAACCACTCGTGAGAGCAGTTCCCCTTCTCTTATTACATTCCTAAGAGTCTTCTAAGAAGACGAAGACCCTTCTTTGTTGGTTTTTTCTTATCGCCAATTCGTGGAATGTGTCTGATTTCTGACACCATATATCCCTGAATATAACCAGGCTCAAATTCAATCTTTAAATTGAACTCATTATAAGGATCAAAGCCAACAACTTTGCCAATCTGATGATAACGAGAGTTACAGACGATGATCTCAACGTAGTCACCGATCTTATACAGACTACTTGCCGACTTCTTGCTTTCTTCCATATTCTGCTATAAGCAAAGCGTCACAAGTGGCATTGGTGATCTTCTTGCCGAGAGAAGGAAACAAAGATTGGCACTTTGCCTTTAGCTTCAACTTGTGTTCCTTCTTCTCTGCTGCTGTCGATTTCGTAATACTCGAATGGCCGACAGAATATAGCTTCTGCCATTTCTGAGGTGTCACATCGTTGGTGCTTAGCTTCAATGCAAGAAGGGCCATCTCAAGATGACCGCATCCCTTACCGAAACTGAATGCAGACGAAGCACCTTGACCTGGTATTCCACCGACTTTCTCAATATACACAACAACGTCCGGCTCACACATCTGTGAGGCTGTCGATGCTGCATGAGCCATGAGTGCCACAAGATGATCATAAAGATCTTTAGGTGTCTCAGGCATCTTCTCTACGTTGATAACTTTGCCATTCTGGTCGAGCATGGCAATGCCACCTTTCTCTCCTGGATCTATACCGACGATGAACTTCATAATAACTTCTTTCTTAAATTCGTAATAGTCTCTGCAATCTTTCCCAACTGATCTGATACCATCGTATCATTACATACAGGAATGAAATTCGGCATGTCGGTGCCGTTCTCGATAGCACAGCAGATAGAATCAATGGTGTCAGTAACCCGTGTGTGGTCCTGAACAATCTCGAGCACTTTATCAGTTACCTTCATCAGAGCCTCCTTTCTGTTCTGCCTGTTTCTGAGCATCAGAAACCATGTTGATGATGTTTGCCTTGGCTTCTTCCTCAGCCTTCACCTCTTCGAGAATCTTGTCATCCTCGGCTTTCTCTTCTGGAGTCTCTGCATTTCTTCTCAATGCAGTCTGACGTTCAATCAAGGCTTTCAGGGCATTGCCTTTGTCAGCATAGTAGATACTGTCACCCTGTACAGTCGTGTCGGTCATCCACATACCGAACAGATGGGCAAAGTCGGCAATGGTCTCGTATTCAGGCTCACGCCCTTCCTGTGCTGCAAGCAGGGCCAGAGGCAGAACACGGTCAATGTGCAAGAAGACACCAGTGTTACAACAGAACTCTATGGACCAAATCTGACTGATGGCCTCAACCTTGATATATGGCAGGCCGTTACGTGTCAGCTGTTTCTTCACTTCGGGGTGAATGTCCTTGTCTTCACGAATGGACTTCAACTGCTGCTTGCTCAGCGTCTTCGTGTACTTGAGGACAGTGTAGTTCCCCACCTGAATCTTTCTGCCAAAGGGCAGTACCAAAATCTCGTTTTTCTCTTCCATGTTAATCGTCTTCTTTTATGAATGTTCCTTTTTCTTCTATGTAATCTACTTGCATATTCGCATCGTGAATGATGAATGGCTCTGCAAGACGTTCCTCGTTGCAGCCATAGATAATGTACCTGTAGCCCTCGGCGAAGTGCTGCTTTGCAAACCCGAACTTTCCCATCGTATGCCCGAACTTTTGACGTGACGGCACTTCTGCCTCATTGTCATTACAGAACCGCACAAGACTCTCGTAGAGGTCTGCCGTCGGTATCTTCACGGATTCCTCATGAAGTGCGCCTGGCTCCTTGCGCATCTGATAAGAGTTGATCCATGCGATGACGGGATTCATCTGCAACTGAGCAAGCAATATCTGTCTTCTGTTTCCTTCCGATGAAGGGAATACAAACTTCCTGCGCTTCAACTCCCTCGATCCTCTCAGAATCCAGTTGAAGATACCGGGGTACTCAGCCACCAACTCCCGCGACAAAGCAGGATTCTGCTTATCCTTCGGGATGGTAATCTCAAAGGATATGAACTGCAAGCGCCTGATGAAACCCAAACTCTGATCGTCAGAGTAGGGCAGCTCGTTCAGATTGAAGATCAAGAAGGGAATATTGTAATTCTCCTTCACGTCCTCGCCCAGCTTCCTGTCCGTCACACTCTCACCTGATACGATGCGCTTGAAGACACCTGTGCGCTTGCGTCCGAACGTCCGCTGGTCAGAGTCAGAAGACCAGTTGAAGATGGCTTCTCTCAGCAAGCGTCTCGCCCTCATTCCTTCATCACCCGTAGCCGTCAGGTCATCATAGTCCAAGCCAGAGATTCTTTCCTTACCGAAGATGCCGATTGCAGTATCATAGATGGTACTCTTTCCGTTGGCACCAGCACCAAGCAGGATAAGGCACAATTCTATCTTTGCAGCATTCTTGCCCTCATAAGGATTATAGACAGTACCACGCTCCATCAATCCCAAGCCTAAGAACATCTGCAGTATCAGACGGCTGTTTTTATCGGGCAGGACCTCATGGAGAAAGTTATTCCACTTGTTACACTTGGCCTTCTCGTTGTACTCGTAAGGATGGTAGTAGGTCACATGGAACCTCGGACTGAAATCATACAGGCGGTACTCTCTCAGGTCCAGTACACCATTCTTGAAGGCAATGAGATCATGCCTCGGCAGAAGCGGATTGAAGTACCTGATGACATCGGTGAAGTATTTCTTGCAGACACCTTTATCACCAATCATCGGCACTATCCTCAGATGCTCCAGCAGCAAGTCATAGGCGGCTACAATCAGTTCCTCCCTGATAGTGACATATATCTTGTCATCATACATATAGAACTCACCATCATAATACTTAATGTTGCAGTCCTTTGCCAACAGCCTTACCTTCTCAATGAAGTCGAGTTTCTTATCAAGGTATGCCTCAGATGTCTTATAGCCCCAACGGCCCTTGAACTTCTCAAAGTTGAAGTCGCCATTGGAACACTGCCTAAGCAGACCTCCGTAAATCTTATCTATAACTGTACTGTCTCTCATTATTTCAAATTTTTGTAGGGGAGGGGAGGCTCGAACTCCCAACCTAACGTTCACGACGTTGCTCTACCAATGTCAGACTACCGACTTATAGCTACTCCCCGTACCAGTTTAATATTTCTTGAAAAGGAAACTCCTAAATTCCGCATCTTTCGTATCTTTGAGGTCTGAAATGAGAATGATTTCAGTTATAAACAGAAAAACATTGATGGCAGGAACAAACGTTAATATTAAAAATACGATTATTTGCCACATCTGGAATTTCAGCTTATCACCCTCTTCCCAGCTTTCCTTTCTACTAACTCTGCTTGTAGTATGATACGAACGGAAGAAAATCACCCACCACAGATATATTGTGATGAAGATGAACAGATAGTAGAATAGAATAGCCCAGATCATTTTCCTAACACTTTTGATACGTCAAGAATCTGGCCACTGGCACCCATGATGACAGGAACCTTGCCATCCCATTTCTCAATGAAGTCCTCTTGGATAATCATAGGACTCAGAGAAGCCGCAATAGTCTTGTTATAATAAGCCTCCGCATCGGCTTTGATCTTCATAGCCTTGGCATTACCTTCTGCCTTGGCAACGGCAATCTTAGCATTCGCCTCAGCCTCCTTTACCTCGTTCTCTGCCTTCAAGGCACTCTGAATGGCAGCGTTCTTAGCGTCAATCATAGACGTGAGAGATTTCGGTGGAGTGATCTTACTCGTAAATTCTTCGACAATGAAACCCTCTTGCATCAGAGACTTCTCAAGACGGGCACGCACATCACGCTCGAAGTTCGCACGATTAGACATGAGACTGTCAGAGGTGTACTGATTGGCACATGTCCTATATGCCTCGTAGATACAGGTCCTGATATAACCATCCTCCAGAGAACGAACATCAACACGATACTTCACGAAAATGTCACATGCCTTATCCGGATTGATGTGGTAGGCTATAGTAGGATCCATTTCAAACAGAGACGCATCCTTCGCATTCACGTTAATGGTCTCATACTGCTTACGCTGAGTAAAAGTAGGATAGGTGAAGACAGATGTGGTTATCGGGTTATACAGAACGATACCATTGCAAGTACCCTCTACACCACCGTAATTCTCAGCATCGGAACTCCACTTGTGGAACTCAATGCCAACCTCACCGCTGTCAACAACGGTGCAAGACTGAAAACACACTGCGGCAATAAGCATTGCCATCGAATAGAATAATTTCTTCATGTTGTTATTGAATTTAATGAATAATATGGTGAAATCACCAGTTGAATACCCTCGCCCAGAAACCACGGCCTTTTAGTGCCGCCAGTTCCTCTTTATACTGATCGATGAACTTACTCAGTTCAATGTTGGCCTTCTTCTGACGCTCCAGTTCTTCCTCCATCAGAGTGTTCGACTGCTGCAAAGTTCTGTTTTCAGAAGTTAGCTTGTTTATCTGCTCAAGACCAGCCTTTACTTTAATTTCAAGCCCATCTGCGACAGCTTTTAACCTGCCAGCCTCCTTTGAGAAATGAATATGGAGTTTACGCTCATTCTCAAGACCAGACTCCAACTCCCTCACCTGAGTAAGAGTAGGACGCACACGTTTCTTCACTACCTTATAAGGCTGAGGACCGTCGGCCTTCCAGTCAACATAAGCATTCCTAAGACCCTCAACAGGCACATTCTCGACAATGCTGATCTCAAGAGTCTTCTTGTCAAAGCAAAGGCCATTCTTCTTCAATGCAGCAAAGAACAGCTTCTTCTCCTTCTCTGTGGCATGACGCGCATAACGCATATCAGTACCAGCCGGAGCACCAGAAGTACAGTAGCAGGCAAGGCACTTATAGGCATCACCCTCAAACTTGTCATCAGTGAATATCCTGATGTTACCCAAACCACTCACGATAACATCACCACTCTTGAAAATACGATCCTTTCCTATCATAAATCAGATCTCCACATTTTATTCTTTACTTCTTCGTAATCTTCTATCACGTCTATGCTGTGACCGCTATACTCTATGGTGGTATAGCGAGGCTTAACACCCCAGGACAACTTGGTCTCTGGATTGGCATAGACAGCCTCGATAGAGTCAGTTCTGATGATCACCTTCTCACCATCACTGATACATGTCACTTCAATGAATCCTGCAAGATCAACCATTCTTCAATAATTCAATGGCTTTCTCCAGAGCCTCATTGACAACTTCCTCACGCAAGCAACGCTCGAACTTACGACCCTTGGCCACCTTCTCACGCTCAGCACGATAGCTCTCCAACAACTTGATACAACGATCCTTCGTCATCTTGCTCTCAGGCTTCGACTCAGGCTTAGGCATCTTGTTGGCATAGACATTGCCAAGGTCCACTTTCAGCGAATAGCGCTTAGGATCCAAAAGACTCTCCTTGATCTTCTCGTTCCACTTATCGAAATCCATCAACCATGACTTGCCATAATCACGCCCACCACCAAAAACAATCCTCTCCAAAGGACTCACATGGCTGCGTATAGCTTTCATCCTATTGATAAGTTCCTGTTCCGTCTCTTCCGGTACGCCTTTCACCCCAGGACGATAACGTTCACCCTTGAAATCGTACATCGTACCATCGTCGAACTTCATAAACAGACCATCCTTATTAAACTCAACAGATGTCTGTGAAGCAACATGACTGCGGTTGACAACATTATCAACAACAGAAATCAGCACAAAAGCAGGAAACTCATATTTATAATCCCTGCCATTGACACGGAAATAAACACCGTAGCCTTTAACGGTAACATTCTCAATCCTGCCTATCACACCACGAAGATCAATCTTCATCTTATCGGTACATAACCAGTCAGGAGCAAACTTTACCAAATCACCACGATTAAACATTTGGCTAATATGAACGAACTCAAACGATAAAAATAGACCAAAATACCATATCGGTCACTAAAACCAAACTGATTCACAACAACTTACAAGCAGAAAATAACGATATATCGAAAATTTCCAGCCTAAGCCATTTTAGTCTATCGTACCTATCTTAAATTAACCAAATTGCGATGCAAAGATACAACTTTTCGTTAATATCGTGCATTTTTATACATAAAATCCTTTGTTTATTAGGATTTTTTAATGAACGATATTATTTTTCGCCACCTATATATGATCAGTAGAGTGAACGATATTGTGACATCGTGGGCCAAAATAAAGCCGCCTGAGAGGAATTGTTAAAACGACCTGAAAAAATGGGGAAAAAATATTTTTGAGGCGACCAAGCGCACAAAAAGCGTGCCAGCAAAGGGGGTGGTAGGGGTATTAAAGGGTATTTAACACTCTTTGCAAAATTTAGTTAATATTTACACAAAACCCTTTTGTTTACACATTTTTAACACTATATTCTATATTATACCCAATAATATAGCATTGTAAATTAATTTTATTTAACACTATTTCCTTGGTTTAACAAATTTTTAGGATTCGCGCCACCTCGTCGCATTCTTTTTTCTTTACAGACTTTTTGTCAGTCGAATTTATTTTACACGTTCCTTGATTTATATCAAGTATATTTATACGCTTATGCAATTTATCTCCGGAAAGTGCTTTAAACACAGGGTTTGCGTTTTTTGGATATGCAGTAATTTCGCGAATCGAAGTAAAAAGGTTTTACATCAGATCTGGCCTAATATTTAACTTGCAATAACATTCCAGGCTGTTTGTTTAGATCTGTTAAGGAATCAGGCTATATTATGCCATAATACGGCGAAAGTTTAACTAATTTTTACTTGTGTGCGGACACATGGTAAAACGTAAGTTATTGATTATCAGCGAGTTAGCACTATTATTTTGTAAAGTTTTTTGGGGTATTGCAAGTATCGTAAAAATGTCGTATCTTTGTAATACAAGAAATGAATAAGATTACATGTTTAACAAAGGTGCGGTAGGTGTTAGGCACGCTGCAAATGCAGAGAAAGGACACCACAAATATTATGAGTAAAAAGAATGTAGAGAACATCGAGAATCAGAAAGCCGCCATCGAAGAGGGCCGCGAGTTGTCAATGCGTGAGAAAGTTGCAGCCTATATGGCTAACCACGCTGCAGAGCATTTTGCTGCTGCTTGCAACGATGTCGAGTTAGAGGATGTTGAAGAGTTGCTCGCCAACACTAAGAAAGAAGAGGGCGTTTATTGGTTGTTTACCTGTCCCGTGATTGGTGGCACTAACTCTAAGACCGGAAAGCCCAACCCCACGAAAGAAGAGTGGGAAAGCGCTAATCCTGACGCTGTGAGAGTTGACAACCTTGCCGGCCGTCAGTGGTACAAGAAACCTAAGACTCTGAATGATGCAACCGATATTGTGACGATTGCAAGCGGCTGGAATCGCTACAACGATGCTATCGAGGGTGCAGAGAAGAAAGTCGAAAACACTTTGGCCGCTGCTGCTGCTATCTTAGGTATCACGGTAGAAGAGTTGAAAGCGCTGAAAGGTATTAAGTAAGCATCCAGCGAACACCGACGAAAAAATTAGGTAGGGATTTTTCCCTACCCAATTTTTTTTGTACCAATTTTTTCTGTAATGCAGCCAGGTCAGCAGATCTGAGAGTCACAAGCCTCTATGAATTGCAGAGTGCAGGAGAAACGGGCGAGCCGAACGAACAGCCCGAACAATTAAAACGAACGAACGAATGAATTATTTGAACGAACAATTCTCTGAGTTGGCAGTTATCAGCCACAGAGAGACGGGAGAACGGATTGAGGTTTGGCCAGGTTTATTTATGAATCTGTCATTCCCAGTTGTAGAGTTGACGAACGCAGGAAGAACTTATCTTCGTGCTCTCTGCAAAGACTATTGTGCAGATAAAGTTACTGCAGACGAGGTTGTGAACAATTTCCGCCTGATTGCTGAAACGATAGACTCTGGCTACACACTTGAGATTCAAGACAAATTTGGAAGTGAGTTTACGAAACTTTTACTTGAAAATTGAACGACTATGTTAGCAATTGTAGCAGAAAGATTTCTCAGATGCGCACAGCGTCATCTTGACGAGGCAAAAGGATGGTTAGAAATCGCTGAACAAAGAGACGATCTGTTTGGTAAACGGTACGCGAACAAGAAAACCGAGTGGCATCTTGATATGGCCCGTTACTGGCAGATGGCAGCGAACAATCTACATTATGTTCCTGGCACATGGGCATATAAATTCTGAACACAGAGCACACGGAGTACGATTCTCCGTGTAATGTGGCTCACCTCACGGTGAACGGTTGCAAGCCCGTATAAACAGCATTCAAATGGTTAGATCGTAGGTGGAGACCGATGGCGTACTCAGTACGAAGTAGGAATAGCCACCGCCACGCAGAAGAAACCGAGAGGTACGAGAGTACGATGACCGACTTACACGGGCGTTAGGCCGCAGTGATTTCGAGAGTACGATGTGAGCGAGCATTACCTGTAAGGGGAGTATTCGGGAACGATGGCAGTCGGAGTTTAACGATTGCAAGTGGTGTGCCAAAAGCCCCTGTGTTCCAACAAATCATATTCTTTAGATTATTTCTCCCGTGAGGGAGTACGATAATAACGGCTGGCTACTTGCCGAGTACGACTTGAGCAATCAAGTACGATAATATCAGCGGATATTTCGTGGTGGTTCCCGTCGAAAGTACGATAACACATTTAATCACTTTAGGATGTATCGAGCCGCGTGCTTGAGCTGCATGACACCCCACCGCCGTAGATGGATTTGATGTTCGTCTGGACGTGTAGAGGAATCTTGCAGATAAGTACGATGAACGGCTGCAATGAAAGATATTAATGGGTGAGATACCCACAGCATAAAGAACGGCCTGGCAGATGACCTAATCTGCCAATATCCCACGGTTGCGGCAAAGATGCCCTGCTTAGTCAGGAAAGTCGCAGGAGAATTAACGAAGTGGGAGAGACTACGGGAGAGAGTACGATGCTCTGAGATATGCGGCCCTCCAAAAGCTAACAAGCTGGAGGTGTTTATGGACCGCGAACTATACTCGAAGACGCGCTGCTCTCTCTTTCTACAAACCATTTAAATAAGTACGATTATGAAACAGAGAATTATTTTGCATCTGACTATGTTCGTAGTCCTGATGCCTTGTTTGCTTGTGTTCAATGTCAGCAATGATTGTTGGATTAACCTGCTTGGTCTCATTTACTGCTGCTATCTTATTATCGTGTTGAATGAGAGTAAGAGAGCGCAGAAGTTTGTACGTCGTTACTATCATGAGATTCTTCGCTTGGAGAGCATGATGTAGTCTGCCTGATATTTGTGGCGAAAAAGCTGCAAATATCGCTCATGTTTAACCAACTAAAATGATTGATTTATGGCAAAGTTAGATTTACTTAAAAAGGCCGCTCAGATTCTCAGAAAGAGCGACCATTATCTGAGGAACAAAGAGAGTAATTTCTCCAGCAGATTCGATTTTGTTCAGAACAAACAGAACGGCGCAATCAGTGTGTTCAATGCAGAGAAGGATAACGATCTATTCCTGTGGGATGATTATCTAAATTGTGTTGTCGGTGCTCTTGGTTTGAGTCACTACATCACGGTTGACAAGTTTGATGTAAAGAAGCTTGTGTACTACATCTATTAGTCTCTCTTGGCTGGCTTGCATGTCAGCCAACAAGTAATAACCACTAAAAACAAAGATTATGAAAAAGAAGTTATTTGCGACAAATGCGATTTTCCGCTGTATTGTCACGCTCAAGAACGGATTCCACAAGACTCTGAGGCTGACCATCGACAAGGTGGCCATGTTCAACGCTGCATTCAAGCAAGTAAAGGAGGTTGGTCTGCTTAACGCCCGTTACACTGAGTTCATGAAGAAGATAGAATTGAACGGCTACGAGATCAAGTCGTGCAAGTTCTTCAACGAGAGGACGGGAGAGTTATTCCTGAGCCTGTAGTCTTATTTGCGGCCCGCGTGGCCGTACAATTCAACCAAACTGATAGATTATGAATATCTTCAAAGTATTGAAGCACAAGAGCGGCTTTTGGTACGTTGGCAAACTGCTGACTGTTGACCCTGATGGTGTTCCTGTATATCAGAGACTATCAGAGCTGTATTGTTACAGAGGATGGGCACTGAATTTTGCCCGTCGTATGTGTATCAAGTTATCGTAGCCTTTTCGGCATGGGTGGGTTTTATTCGTTCGTTCGCCTGCCTGTGCTGCTACAAACCAATTCTATATAATTATGCCACAACAGAGATTTATTATCATGTACGAGGATCTGTACTACACTACAGAGCCGCCAGTGTGGGGACCTACGTTCACACCGAACAAAGAGAAGGCCCACATGTTTTCATCTGAGAGCGAGGCACGTAAGAAAGCCGACGATCTTGCTACGTTCCGTCTTTCTGTTTTGCCTGTTTAGTCTCTTTTCGGCTCTTGCAAGGGCCGAACTATTCACCAAATTTTTAGAATCATGAATATTGTAGATCAGATTATGAACGAGTATCGTCAGAGACCGAATCATGGGATCCAGTTTTCCATTGAGTCCGAAGCGTATAAGTGTAGGGTGGGGGACAGGGTTTCCTTTGGCGACAATACTACCGTGTTGCAGTGTGGGAGTTTCTACAACTACCAGGACATTATCCTTGACGGCAATGTCATAGGTTATCTTGAAGAGGTACAGAGTGGCAGGCTGTTCGACCCGATGACTATTTCATTCGTCATCCCGATTGCCGACTGCTCAGAGCAAGATGTATGGGAAAAGATGCTTGTACAATTCGCCGGCAATCCACATCTGAGTGACGAGGGCGAATCTCTTGTGTTGCGCTTCGCCACACTGAATCAGATCCTTGACCACCTCTCAATCAATTAGTCTCTTGCAGCCGAACGGCTGCACTATTCACCAATACATACGAATATGAAAGCAATACAAGTCTTGAATTGGATTATCAAGCAAAGTATCTCAGGAGAAATCCTAAACTTTGTTGATGTCCCTGCTGAGAATGACGAGTTTACACCACAAACCGAAGAGTGGTGGACTGAGCAGTTTGGTTTTCCACCTCCAACACCAATCAAGGAAGGGAAATATCTCTACTATTACATGAGTTCTGAAATGGAATGGATTACTGATGAAATAGGTTTTGAGCCTGATGTAACAATAGAGTTGCCAAATGAGGATAATATGTTTGGATCAGATCTTATTTACCTTTATCGCATGGAGGATTGACTATGGCAAAGGCAAAACTCAAATGGCTCACGTTCACTGATAATCCTCAGTGGGGCCGTTATTTTATCGGAGAGAGCGACACCAGGAGCGAGGCCGTTGACAAAGGTAAGGCAGCAGGCAAAGGAAAGTTTGTCGTGGAGCGTCGCTACAAATGGAAGTAGTCTTGAGCGGTTCTTGCATGAGCCGCACAATATAACCTGAATATAACCCAAATATAACCCGATTATGATTGAAGTGAAGAAAACCACCTATATGGTGGATGGATGCCAGGAGCCTTGCTTTGAGGTTTCCGACGGCTACGCTATGGTCCGTATTGCAAAGATGTACCACTATATCGGTGGGAATACTCTTGCAATGAGTGAGTATCTTGATGGCGAGTGGAATGGCTCAGACGAGTGGGATGGAGATTTCGATTCTCTCACGGAGTCAGACGCAAAGGCTCTTGCACTCAAGTATTCTGCTTATCTCGATTAGTCTCATTATCATTTTCGTGATGTCGCGAAAATGATACAATAACCAATTATTTACGATTATGGAATTACTTATCATTAACAACGCATTTGCAGATTGTTTCACTATCTGCATCGATTCAGAAGTAAGCGTAGGCATTGAGCGGGCCAAGAAGTCTTATGAGCGTGACAAGGCTACATACGAAAGCCATCTTGTAAACTATCCGAACATGGCTGACCATTGGCAGTTTCAACTTGACAAGACAAACAAAATCCTGCAATCCGGCTTCCGTGCCGTTACATGGGAAGAGTATTGCAAACTCCAGCGTGAAAGATGGCTTAGCAAAGAGCCGAAGGAGATCACAGAAGAAGACTTTTACTACGCTTTAAATGTCCTGCCGCCTAAGAAATGGATCCGCAACGAGCGTTATTCCATGTTTTTCATTGGAGAATGTACTACCATGACTTTCTATGGTCAGTATCTACAAGACAAGGAAAGCGGTAAATACTATTATGCCATGGCCGACATCTCCGACGAATCCACTTGGCTTGACAAGATGCTTAATCTCTAAACTTCCTGGCGATTATCGCCATGAAGTACAACACACCAATATTTACGATTATGATTATTACAGAAGAAACAAAGAAACGCTTTATGCGTATGCTTGCTGACATGCAGATTATTGTCATTCAGCACAAGTGTCACCGTGCTTCTTACTTGTTCAAGTTTATCGGTGCCAACGATGCAGGCAAATGGGATTTCACACCTATGGTTGTAGATGTTGCTGGTATCGAGTACAATGGCGAAATGAGCACGGAAAACCTATCTGTTTTAGGCAAGGATGCTGCAGACATTCTCACCAAGGTTGTCAAGAAATTGATGTGCGGAGGTAATTGGATGTTTGCAGAGACCTACCACGAAATCTATGAGAAGGTTCGCGAGCATATCACAACCTTCTATATGTAGCCTCTAATCATTTTCGTGACCTCACGAAAATGGTACATTAACCCCTAAAAATAAAAGAATATGGAAAATTCAATTATGACAGATGCAAAGCGCATCAACGAGATTACTGGCCGTCCGATGGCAGAGTGTGAGAAACAGGCTCAGCAGATTGCAGAGTGTATCAAGGAAATGAACAGTCGAATCGTTGAGTTCTACTACATGAAGAAAGATGGATCCAAGCGTCAGGCGTTCGGCACATTGCAGCCGGAGGTGATTGTTCCTATTATCAGTCAGGCACCAGAGCGCAAGCCTAATCCCGACCTTGTGACGTACTACGACACAGAGGCACAGGCATTCCGTTCTTTCAAGAAGGTCAATTTCATCGAGTACGTCAAGCAATCTCAGGCATGAACAAGTTCGTTGTATATGCCTGGTGTTTCTTTCTTGCCTCACTGACATTCGGTATATGGACTATCCCGATGGTCATTGTGGCAGTACTATTGATTCTGTTTCTTCTCCGGAAGAAACCTGATTGGTTCAAATGAAAAGTCTCAAGCCGTGCAAAGGACACGGCACTCATTATGTTTCACCATTTAAAAAGAAAGAATTATGAAAGAGATCAAGAAAACTATCGAGAGCTACAAGTATGTTTACGTTGCCATTGACGGAACAGAGTTCGAAGACAAGGAAGAATGCTGCAAGTACGAGCATAGTGCGAAAGGTGTAATTGTGACGAAGTTCTTGCCGCTTGTTGTAAAGCAGAAGACAGAGTTCGAGATTTTTGGTGCAGGGAATGATGATTCTATGATTAGCATCGTGAAGCTCGAATCTAAGGAAGATGCAGACATAGTTCTGCAGCTCTATCTCCTGAACAATCCTTATATGGCCAAGGATGACAGAAAGAAAGATCTCGAAGCTATTGCTTCACGCATTCGTCGTGCTGCCGAGCAGAGAGATTACATCTTCATCGGTCACGGTTACGAAGGTGATGATTTTTGGTTTGCAGGAACACGCAATGAGCATATTGAATGCCTCAACAAAATCTGTGAGCCAGAGACCGAAACCAAAACTGCATCTGAGTAGTCTTTATCTCCCTTTGCATAGGGAGAGCTTCTAACCACAAAATTATGAAATATGAAAAGAACTGAAATTGTATTAGAGTTTATGAAGGTTGTTGCTCCTGTTTTTGCTCAGCAGGGCAGTGCGTTAATCAAGCAGTTGGCCGACGCAGGTCACGATCCCAGTAAATGCACATCTGGCGGCATGGACTTGCTTCATGCTTATGCAAAGAGCGCAAGGGAGTGGGCCGAAGCTTTTGCAGACGAATACGAAAAGGATTAGTCTCTCCAGGAGCCTTAGCATAGGCTCCTACTATTCACCAAAACATTACAGAATATGAACAAAGACAAATCTATCTACGCTTGCTATGAAGAAATCAAGCAACGTGAAATCAGTGAGCTAATGGAGAAAGTACGTCTCATGAAAGGACAATACGTTTTTCAAACTCTCGAAGCTCCATGCGTCTTGGTAAACTTCGACGATGGGCCGTGTGAAGATGTGCGTGTTGGCTCTGTTGAGATTCAAAATGTCAGTGAGACAGAGATCCTATGTATCTTTGACACATTTGGAAATCAGATAAAGCTATCTGATATTGCCTACGGCCACATTGAGTTCATAACAGAGTCTATTCCATGCAGGACATTCTCACAAGAAAGTTTCTGTATATCAAGACTGAGCCGTGAAGACCTTGATAGCATAGGTTTTGATACGTCAGATATTGATGACAAGACAATGCAGAGACTTGCAGAGAAGCTTGGCGATGACTATTGTGAACAGTTATTCTGGACTTCGCTTGAGATTATTGCAGAGGAAGGGTTCAATATTCCCCGCAAAGAAGGATGATCCGAAGAGGACGATGATGACGAATAGAAGTCATAATTGTAGTTTTTAGTTGGTTGAGGTGGGGCCGTTTACAGCGACCTCACCTTTCAATTATTCACCAAAAACTTATTGAATATGAAAATTGACATTTGCAAAGTAACCAGTAATCCAGATTTCGCAAGGATGGCTGCAGAATATCTTGCATACTCATTGCAGGACGTGAAGACGTATCAAAACCTCACCCCAAAGGAGCGAGAGATTATCAGCGAGGAGATGTTCAATAGCATTCAGCATCTTGACACAAGACAAATGTTCACCGAATTGAAACAGAAACACCCAGACGCAATCTTGCTTTTCAGAATAGGTGATTTCTATGAGGCTCGCGACAAAGATGCAGAAGTCTGCTCAAGCATCCTTGGCATCACGCTTACGGTCAGAACTAACGACAAATTGGCAGGCTTCCCACATCATGCACTTGATACATATCTGCCAAAACTCATTCGTGCCGGCCATCGTGTAGCCATCTGCGATCAGTTGGAGGATCCGAAAATGACAAAGAAACTCGTAAAACGAGGCATCACAGAACTTGTCAGCCCCAGACTTACTTAGCCTCAGCCATTTTCCCATTATCGGGAGAATGGTGCTCTAACCAAAATTTTAAGAGTATGAAAGAAAGAACGTTTTTACCCGTGAACTGTTGGGCAGCGGAAGATATTCCATCCAACAAAATCATTGATGCAAATCCTGAGAATCTGAGCAATGCAGAGTTGCTTTCGATTATCCTTGGTACAGGTTCCGACAAAGAAACATCTGTTGACTTGGCGAGAAGGATTCTCATGTCTTGCGACAATAATCTTGCAGAACTCTCTAAGAAAACACCTCGCCAACTCACATATATGCGTGGTGTCGGCAAGCAGAAAGCTGCAAAGATTATTGCAGCAATGGAACTCGGAAAGCGCAGGCAGAATCAAATACTGTCTGATAAGCCTGACTTGGGTACGGCTTGCCGTATCTACAATCACATGCACCCAATCATGCAGGATCTCGACGTTGAAGAGTTCTGGTGCCTTTTTATAAATCGTAACTACAAACTTATCAAGAAGTTCCGAGTGTCGAGAGGTGGACTTACAGAAACAGCCGTAGATATTCGTATCATCATGCGTGAGGCCGTTGTCTCAAATGCGACAATCCTTGCAGTATGTCACAATCACCCGTCTGGAAATCTTACTCCATCTAAGTGTGATGACGAACTTACAACGTCAATCAAGCGTGCTTGTGAAGTAATGAGAATCTATTTCCTGGATCACGTTATCATTACAGATGGCGCATACTACAGTTATCATGAGCAAGGGCGCATTTAGTCTTCTTTTTGACCACCTTTTTGACTGAGGTGGTCAAAACCATAACCAAACTTTTACGAATATGAATAAAAAAGATTTATTGAGTTATTGCTGGAAGCATAGTCTGTTCGGCAATGTCGTAACAACCGACGGGAAGAGTGTTGACATTTTAGATCCAGGATTGCACAATCGCAACGAAGGGCCTACGTTTTTCAATGCGAAAGTCAGATTCAACAACACTCTTTGGGTGGGTAACGCTCAGATTCTCGTAAATTCCTCAGATTGGTACTTGAATAGTTTTGATCGTAATCATAAGTACGACAATGTTATTCTTATCATCTGTGACATCGTGGACTCAGAGGTTACAAACTCGAAGGGTGAGACTATTCCGATAGCACAAGGCATTATTCCTGAGAATGTCACTCGCAACTGCAATACTCTCATGGGACTTGGCGGCGATTTCCTCTGTCATAGTTATGTCATGGAGTATTCTACGACACTTATGCGTCATGCGTGGTTGTCTGCTATGCAAACAGAATGGCTTGAGCAGAAGACTGAGCATCTACGTCAGATCTACCGTCAGAACAAATCAATGGAAGACACGTTCTTTATCTCTCTGTTCAGCAGCTTTGGCTTTGGTGCCAACGATGATGTAATGGAGAAACTTGCAAATGCGGTTCCTATGAGTGTTATTGACAATTATCGCGACGATCTGTTTCAGATAGAGGCCATCATCTTAGGCCAGGCTGGCTTGATTACAGACATAGAGTGTGTTCCAGAGAAGTTTCATGATAAAACCTTGATGGAAGGATATTTTCAGAGACTCCGTAACGAGTATCTGTATCTTGCCCATAAGTATTCGATGAAACCAATCTCTGCAAGATTCAAGCCGTTCAACCGACGCTTCTCCAGCCCTCATGTGTACCTGTCGATGCTTGCAAACCTCATTTACAGAAGATCTATCAGCAGCAGCATAGTCACTGGTCTTGCTTCTGCAAAGGAAGTCATGGATCAGCTCTTCACAAAGGCTACTCCATATTGGGAAATGCACAATCAGTTTGGTGCCATTACAAACAAGACAGAGAAGAAACTGAGTTTCGATAAGATGTCGTACATCATGGCTGCTTCCATCGTTCCGTTCCTCTTCTTCTATGGAAGAGAGAAGTCTAATGAGGAAATCTGTGACCGTGCTTTCGACATCATGGAGCAGATGAAGGTTTTCTCTACTGCAGAATCATCGTCTTTCGCCAAGCACGGATTGGAGCCGGCTACAGCAGGAGATACGATTGCGCTAACTCAGATGAAACGTGAGTATTGCCAGAAGCACGACTGCCTGCGTTGTCGCTTTGGCTTTGAGTTCATTAGAAAGCATTAGTCTCTTAGAGAGCCTTGCATGGCTCTCACTATAAACCAATCTAAAAGAATTATGGCATTATACACTGGAGAAGAAGCGAGGAAAATAGTTCACATGATTCTCGCTCATTACAATGAGGACAGCAAACGCTATCCTCTGTTTATTGGCTGTTGTGGCTACTTTGAGAATGAGGATGGCACTTGGTCCGCATGGGATAACATGACGGGCGACTGTTGGTGCGAGGATTTCAAGACCAAGAATGAGGCCATTGCCTACGTCGAAGAGTATCATTAGTCTATCATGGTTGTGAAACATGCTTCACAACCATCAATCAACTTTTAAAACAAAGAATTATGAACAAAGTAGATTTAAGAAACGGCCTTGACTATTGCCGTAACTATATGATCTCGCAACTCACTCAGTATGTTCTTGAGCATGGTGAGGAAATGTGTGATTATTATCGTAACGAACATGGTATAGATGATGACGAGGTTCTTAAACTTATAGACCTCGCTGACTGCGGTTGCTATTTCTCGTTGCCACAGAAGTTCCAGGCAGAGAATAATGAAGATGATTACGAACATTCTGCTTTCTGGACGTTATATGTAATTAGGGAAAGCGATGGCGAGATCAATTTGATGTATTATCGTTTCTATAACTACGGATTTGATTTCGACGATGAACTATCTGAGCCTGATCACGACTATGCAGCCAGCCTTCCTATTTCGGCACTGGAGTATATATATGAAGCCGTCCTATCGATTCCAGATTAAGTCTTTTTAACTGCCGATTCGTCGGCAGTGCTAACAACCAAATAGTAAACTATATTCAAAATTGTACAGAATGTGCGTTCGCTTGTGCCCTTCACTTGTGCCCTTGATTTCTCAAAGTGCATGTGTTTATCGGTGTTTAGTTGTGCCCTTTGTTGTGCCCTTTAACTGGTAAATAATTGACAAATATTGCTTAGATATAATGTATTTTGTAAATAATATTTATAAAATATCGAATTTCTTTCCGAAGTCTTTACAAAATATGCCACTTGGGCACAGCAAAGGGCACGGCGCTCTTTCTGATAATCAATGTGTTACAAGCATTTGGGGCACAACGTAGGGCACAAAACGCGCGTGTATTTATAAGGTACGCACGTTAATATAATTATATAAATATATTAATATAATAATATAAAAATATAGGTTTCGATCCGAAGTTAAAATTGTGGTCTCTGGCTGTTAAATCTTCTAAAGCAGCACTATATTATAAAATAATATTATAACTTTGCATTATGAAAGAATTGAGAGGGCTCACTTATGAGCAAAACAAGAAGTTTCGCTACGCAATAGAGTGCGGCTACTTCGACACATGGGAGCAGGACCCTCGAAAGTGGAAGCATACTTTCATTGGTGCTTTCCTTTGGAAATACCCTTCAAGGGTAAAAGTCCTGAATATACTCAAGGATATTATCGGCAATATGCCTGTATGGGAAGACATCAATGATGAAACATTGCGCGACCTTATTGATGAACTTTCTGCAAATGAACTTGCACCCGGATCTATACGAACGATGTGTGCAGAACTGAAAGCCGTACTAAACGAGAATGCCAGGCGCATACCTTCTACAGACTTCGCAAAGATTCTGTCTATCAAAGGTACGGCTACTCAGTCCACTTATCTCACAGTCCACGAAATGGAATTGTTCTTGTCTTATGTTCCAAAAACAGATATTGAGCATTTCGTACATCGTACCTTCTGTGTGTCTATGCTTACTGGCGCACGTCAGGTTGACGCTGCCCGTCTTACGATAAGTAACTGTGACATGGAAACAAACATGCTGTCCTATGTTCCTCAGAAAACTCCAGGGCTTATCGTCAGAGTTCCCGTTGATGAAAGACACGGCTTGCGCAATTTCCTTGCCGACGTGAATCTTGAGCCGTGTTGCCTTGATACGTTCAATGATGTGCTTAGAAGAATATGCAGCGAGATAGGAATTGAAACGGTATGTACCGTTGTCAAGGCAGGAAAGAATATCACAGAACCCAAATGGAAACTTGTCAGCTCTCACACGGCCAGACGAACGTTTGCCACGAACCTCTATCTTGCTGGTGTATCTCTTGAAGACATAGCAATGATGATGGGACACGGAAAGAATATTGAAACGACTAAGCGGTATGTCTGTGCAGAGCGCACACTGAATCCAAATGTCATGTCTTACTTCCAGCCATAGTCTTAGGGCAGCTCACTGCCCACCAAATAACCAATAACTCTTCTGACGGCATTATCAATCTTTCGCTGATCGGTGGCCATATATCGCGACGTAACATTCTTAGCCCATGAGTGGCCGAGGCACATGCCTATAGTTCGCTCAGATATATCAAGGTCATTGGCAGCGATAGAACCGAACGAGTATCTGGCTGAGTAAAGGGTAATCTCAGGACATATAGGCTCATACTCCATCTTACGGAGTTTTCCTACTTTGTCCTTTACCTTATGAGAAGGTCCAACCTTCTGCAGAGCATCATTGCAGGCTCTTGCGAACGAACGATAGGAGTTTCTGCAGTCCATAAATCCGGTGAGCCATCCTTCATCCGATGGATAGCGATCAATGATTTCTTGCGCCTCTGGAAGTACAGGCAGCGTGATTGTCCTAATCTTTGTGGAACCTTGCTTGTTGGTCTTCTGCCTTACGAATGTCAGATGACCGTCTTTTATTGCGTCTGATTTCAGACTCAGCAGATCTACGGGGTTGATGCCAGCAAGGTAGAAACTCAGAAAGAAGAAGTCAACGTATGGCTTCTGCCATGACTCGCAAGGGTAGTCACGCAGTCTTCTGAGGTCTTCAACGGATATATTGTTTGGAACGGTTTCTTCTTCCACGATATGATAATCCAAGAAGGGATAGTTCTGTGTAAGGCCACGCTTTCGTGCCCAATTGAAGACGGCACGTATATTTCGCAGTTCCTTGCCGACACCGTTGATACTCATTCCTTCTTCTATATAGTGTGATCTGAACGATTCTATCCACTCTTTATCTATTGACAGGCCTGCCTTGCTATCAAAGTCCAGGACCTTACGGGCTGTCAGTTCATAGATGGATCGTGTTTGTTCCGTTTTTGTTCCGGCAAACTCGTAGATGTAATCGGATAGGGTAGAGGTTTTCGGTACCATGCCGAAGACTTTCTCTTGGATTTCCTTCTTGAGTTGTTTGTTATCAGTCTTGGATAGTTCAGACTGCAGGCACAGAACTTCAATGTCAGCAAGATACTTACCGAGAAGTGTAGTCTTAGCTTTCCCAGCTTTATCAGCTTTGGGAAAGAGCATACCAACCAGTTTGTCGGTAGTAGTGAGGCCCGTATTCACGAAGAAACGGCCTTGCTTGTTCTTTACTACGACGTACACAGGATATGTGCCGTCAGAGTTAGATCTCGTTGTGTCAACGTAAGGATGGATTCTCATTTGAGTTGAATTTTGTTTGTTAATACTTGCTGACCATTATTTCGGTCAGCATTCTGATTGCTGTTTGATTTGCTGACTTTTTTCAGCCCTCAAAAACCCGCAAAAACGGCATTTTTCAACTCAGATTTGCTTATCTCTAAGCCTTTTCTTTCATAGGTTTTCGGCGTAACCGCCTGATTATCAATGTAGAGCGGAATACGGGAATCGAACCCGCCTCCCAGGCTTGGGAAGCCCGTGCACTACCGATGTGCTAATTCCGCTTACAGCAAATTTTCGGATTTTCTGAGA
>Ga0247609_10000267_pt1 | contig 75614 bp, 89 predicted proteins | sample 172DNAGHGlowgp2_FD_193487 | JGI IMG/M metagenome (GOLD analysis project Ga0247609, IMG submission 193487) | Sheep rumen microbial communities from Palmerston North, Manawatu-Wanganui, New Zealand - 1728 DNA GHGlow gp2 | ecosystem: Host-associated > Mammals > Digestive system > Stomach > Rumen ...
GAAGTATTTAGTTTTTCCCATATTTTATCAATTTCATCTTTTAAGTTTCCAACCCCAGTATTGTAATTATCAGCTCCAGCTAAATCATATACTTTATCACCAATCTGTATTTTACTGATTGTATTATTAGCTGATACAAATTCTGGTTTAAGAGAAGATACTGTTGTTGTTGTTGTTATATTTCTTAAATATGACATATCCATTTTATTCATTATTTCCATTAATTCACCTTCTTTAATTTTCCTTCTTTTATTTCTCTATTGAATGCGGCATCAAAACCAATAGGTTTAACTGAATACCACCATTCTCCATTTTCATAAAATATTTCTGTAACTTCTACTGTAAAATCATCTTTTGTTTGTAAGATGTCTCCAATTTTATACATATGGTTATTTATTTCCATATTATTTATTATACTCCTTTGTATTATAATTATCCAATTCTTCTTTTGTAATTTTGTTTGTTAACCACTTATTATAATTATTTAAGTATTTTTTAGTACACCATTCTAAATTTTCTGTAAAATTATTATCTAAACAAGTATCTTTATGATTAATATATTTAAATCCATTTGGATTTGGAATAAATGTTTCAGCTATTACTCTATGTAATAAATAAGTTTTTTTCTTAAACTTAAAATAATAATATCCTCTTGTTGTTTTTGTTGGTTGAATAAAATCTTGAATAATTTTATTAAAAATTCTTCCATCTGAATAAATAATTAAATCATTATCTTCTTTAAATTCTTTTATTTCTAATGGTTTAAACATATTTAAGTTCCTTTCTTTTCTTTTGTTTATTTTTTATAATTATAACATATTTTCTTATATTTGTCAATAACTTTTTATTAAAATTTATAAACAAGTTATACACAATTTTCGTGTATAACCAAACAATTTCGTGTATAACTAATTTTAATAAAAATTTTATATAAAACACAATATATTGTGGTTTTATAAAAATAATTTTATTAAAAATATTTATTTTATGCGATTTTTTAATTTAATAAAAGAATATATTGTGTTTTATTAGTTATACACCATTTTTAATAAGTTATACACGAAAATTAAAAAGTTATACACCATCTTATTAAAGTTATACACGAAAAAATAAAAGTTATACACAATCAAAAATGTCAGTTTTCCTTGTAAAATAAACATTCTTATATACTTATCCACATTATCCACACCCTATAATAATACTATTAATAAAAAGAGATATGTGGGGGACACCCCCACTCCCCCGAAATAAAATTTTATGCTTCGCATAAAATTTTATTATAATATAATATATTATTTTAATAAAAACTATTGACAAATAAATTAAAATATGTTATAATATATATAATTAAAATTATTATTAAAGAAAGGAGAAAAATATGGATGATAAATATAATAACTCTAATTCTAATAATGTATGGAATGAAATGAGTTATAATAGATATAAAAATAGAAAAAATGAATATTATACAGAAAGAGATAATCATAAAAATGATATTTATTCGTATGAAGATTATTATAGTGATAATACTTTTTCTGTAGAAGATTTATTTTATATAGATTATGAGGAATAATTAATAATGTCTGAAAAAAATAAATATGGTATTAAAATAAAGAATTTTGAAGCTGGTTCTTTATATCAATGTAATATTGGAGTAAGACAAAATTATGATTATAATAAAGCTATGTTCACTAATAATTTATTAATGTATTATTTATTAGATAATGGATTAATAGTTGAAAATGGATGGACTAGAGATATAGTTTGTATTAAATTTAATTATGGTTCAAGGTCTTATGATGAAGAAGTAAGTCATTTAAATAAAATGATTGAAAACAAAGATGAATATTCTGAAGAGAAGATAGAATATTTTAAAAAATTAAAAGAACAAGCAGAAATTAAAAAAGATTTATTTGATAAAAAGACAGCCGATGAAATTCGTGAAATATTTTATAAAAACGGAATAGAAATCAGACACGATGTAAGAACTAAAAAAGATAAAACAATCAAAGAAGAAGTTGTACATTATAATATGTTATATCGCTCTACTGGAAAAGCAAAAGCTGGAGAGTGTATGTTTATATGTGATAGACTATACGATAAAGCTTTGAATTTTATTAGAATGGGATATAAGATGGACAATGATAATGCACAAATAGTTGAAATGAGTGCTTATAGTTCTTTAATTGCGTCTTCAATTGTTGATACAATTAAAATTAATCCAAAAAATATTTTAATTGTTAAAGATGTTGATAGTTTCTTTAAGACAAATATTATTAGTGTTGAAACAAACGAAAAAAGACAATGTATTGCTGTTGAAAAACAAGATTATGAATTAAAAAACACTATGTTTGATGGTCAAGGTCTTATTGATGAAAGTATTTTTCCAAAATGGGGAGAAGGATATTTATTATTAAGACACCATATGTGCAAAATGGCTTGTTTCAAAACAAAGATACAAAAATTTTTTAAAGATTATTATGGCGATAATTATATCAATGCTAAAATAACAGATATGTTTGGAAATGAGCATTATGTTAAAGACATTGAAATTATAACAACAGACCAAGCAATGAAATGGCTTAATAGATATGGGTCAGTTCTACAGAAATGTAGTTCTAAAAATATTGGGTGAATAGTGGAAAGCTAAGTATAAATGTTTAATTTAATTAAAATAAAAAAAGAAAGGTGGTGAAAATATGAAAGAAGAAATTTGGAAAACAATTGAAGATTTTGACTGGTTTGAAGTTTCAAATTATGGTAGAGTAAGAAGTAAAGATAGAATATATATTAATTCAAAAAATAAGACATATCATAAAAAAGGTCAAATTCTTAAATTATGTAAACAAACTGATAAATATGGATATTCTCAAATAATGGTACATTTTTGGTATAAAGGAAAAGAACATAGATTATTAGTACATAGACTTGTTGCTAAAGCTTTTATACCAAATCCAAATAATTTTAATCAAATAAATCATAAAGATGAAGACAGCACAAATAATTATTTTGAGAATTTAGAATGGTGTGATTGTTTTTATAATATACATTATGGTAAAACAATTGAAAGACGTTCAAAATCAAAATGTAGAAAAATAGATGTTTTTGATAAAAATCATAATTTTATTGAAACAATAAATAGTGCAATTGAAGCATCTAAAAAATATAATGTTTCAAGAGGTTATATTTCAACATCTTGTAAAAATGGAACAATAGCAAAAGAATATTATTTTAAAAAACATTAAATTAAACATTTTATATATGCTAACCATATACCAAATTCGTGAATGTTAAAAGTGTAGCGAAAAGGTTCAACGACTAGATAGTGAGTTAAACAAAACAATAATCTATCCACGAGTGCCCAACACCTTACCAATAAAAGTTGAAGGTGAAGATATAGTCTGAACTTATAGGAAACTATAAGAAGTATAAGATAAAGAGCTTATACGATAACAAAATTGCAAATTTAAAGGAATTACTTATGACTATTGGTGTGAAAAAGTTTTTGACAATGGATGTAGATTTGGTATTGTTAAAACAGCACACAAGAGCAAACTTGGCGAAGTTCAAAAAATGTCTTACCAGATGATTAATACTCTGGATATGAATATAATGGAAAATGTTGTTTCTAAAAGTAAGACATATATTGAATTATTAAAAAAAGACGATGATGTTTTTCTTGAATATTTAAAAGATAATAAAAATTTTTCAAATGACTATGAAGTATTGATTTCTTTGTGTGAACAAAATAAAGATTTTACAAGAAGTGAATATTTTAGGTCAAGAAAATATGATATTATAAAAACTTATATTAATAACTTTAAGTTTGGTAAAGTTATACAAAATGCAGATAATTTAGTTTTTGTTGGTTCTCCATATGCAATGTTATTACACGCCGTTGGAGAAGATGTTGAAAAAGATGATACTTTTCAACAAGAAAAAGGAACTATTCAATGTTATACACATAGATTTGAAGATGGAAAACATTTAGCTTGTTTTAGAAGTCCACATAATTCAAAAAACAATATTAGTTATTTGCATAATGTATACAATGAAAAGTTTGATAAGTACTTTGACTTTGGAAAACAAATTATTGCATTAAATGTTATACATACAGATATTCAAGACAGATTGAATGGTTGTGATTTTGATAGTGATTCTGGATATATAACAGACCAAGAAGACATTGTTGGTTATGCAAAGAAATGTTATTTAGAATTTCCAACGATTGTTAATAATATACCAAAAGATAAGAATAAATATACAAATAGTCTTGAACAATATGCATTAGTTGATAATAAATTGTCTCACGCTCAATCTGCAATAGGAACTTCAAGCAATATAGCACAATTGGCACAAACATATATGTATAATTTTAATGCTGAGAAATATAAAGAATATGTTTGTATTTTAAGTGTTATAGCTCAAATAGCAATAGATAGTGCAAAAAGAGCTTTTGATATTGATATAGTTTCAGAAATAGACAGAATTAAAAATGATATGAATGTTTCTGATAAAGGCTATCCAGCATTTTGGAAACATATAAAAGATAAAAAAGCAAAAGCTGGAGATAAGAAATTTAATGCAGAAAAAATAAATAAAAAATTAGTTTGTCCTATGAATTATTTAATGGAAATGAAGTTTAAAAACTTTAGAAATGACAGTTCTACTTTACCTATGTCACATTTCTTTAATAAGTTTGAACTTAAAGAAGATAGGAGAATTAGTAAAAAGGTTGAAAAGTTAATTGAAAAATATTCAATAGACCTTTATGATTGTAGAATTGACCAAGAATGTGAATACTCTGATTATATTTTATTAAAAAGCAATTTTGAAGAAATGATTGAAGATATAAGACAAACATATATCTCTAAAGATTATCTTGGTTTAATGAGTTGGCTTATTGATAGAGCTTTTATGATAACTAATTATTCAAAAGGACATAAAGGAGAATCTAATAGTATACTAAAGAAAAATAAATCATTACTTTTAAAGACGCTTTATGATGTAAATCAAAAGAATTTACTATTAATTTTCTCAAAAAATGTCATTTAATGTGTACAGAGTTTGTTATGTCAACTCCCAGAACCCTTGATTTTACTGGGTTTGCGGACTCGCTCTTATTAGGGCTAATGAAGAAGGATAGAAACGCTGGTGATTGGCGGAGTAGTCCTACCGCTTATGTCCAAATGCGGTATATAAATACGGAACTATAGTTAGATTATTGGTAATTGCCTTGAGCAATTAAGGCAATTACCAACTCACTTTTAAGAAAGAGAAAAGATTATGGCTTGTCACGGTGAAAAAAAAGAGAATCAAAGAATAATAGCTAGTGATGTTTATAAATATGTTTCTAAGAATTCTAGTTTATCTGAAAAACAAGTAAAAGAATGTTTTAAAGTTTACTATGATATTGTTATGGGCATATTAAACAGTGAACATAAGAGTCCAGATATGGAAATTACATTACCACATTTAGGAGTTTTTTATTTTACAAAAAAGAAAGGTAACAAGAAAGGTAAAAAATTTGTAATTCCAGACTTGACAACTGGTGGACAAAATGTTATAATAATAGACAAAGATGAACCAGATTACGAACAAATAAGATTTCGTGTACATACAAGAATTAAAAATAAAAACAAAGAAATAACAAAAAGGAAATATTCAAATGGGAAAGTACAAGAAGAATGATTTGGGATTAAATGATTTATGTAATTTAATTGCAAATGAAATTCCATATGCAAGTCCAAATTCAGCAAAGAAATATTTAAAGGCAATTTATAAAGTCATTCTTGAACAATTAAGAATAAATAAAAGAATTTCTATTTATGGATTTGGTATTTTTGAAATTTTTGAAAGAAAAAGTGGAGAAAGACTTATTCCAGATATTAATGATACGAGCAAGACAAAACTTGTTTATATAAAACCTAGAAACTCAATAAGATTTAAACCATCTCAAGTTTTTGATACGAATGTTAACGAAAATAATTTTAAGTTAAAAATGTCTATGCAAAACAAAATAAAAGAAAAAAAGAAAAGGTCTAAAGATTTTGGACAAAGCATTGTAGACTTAATGAATCAAGCCGAAAGGAGAAGCGGAAACGAATGGCAAAACAGATGATTTCTAAAAACAAAAACATTAAAATTGTTGGAATTTTAGATAAAAATGAAAATGGTGAATTTTATGTAACTATTGAGGATAAAGATAATGTTCAGTCTTTTTTACTTAATCCATTATTAGAAGAAATGATTGGAACAGAAGTAACTTTTAATTCTGTTGATGAACTTTCATTTGCAGAATAAGGAGATAAATATGGTTTTTAAAAGATTAGAAAATGAATCGGAAGAAGAATTAATTTATAGGATTTGTTCTTGTAAAGAGATGATTGGCTCTTGGACTCAAGTTGCAGAAATCTTAAATAATTTACTTGGATATGAATATACAGAATCAAAGTATAGAAAACAATATACTGCGTTTCAAAAAATGCTGGAAGCAAATAAAAGTAAATTTGTAACAGAAGAAGGATATTCTAGTGAACTTGAAAAACAATATGAAGATTTAAAGAAAGAAAGACTTAAACTTCAAACACTTAATGTTGAAAGAAATAGAATAGATAGACAAGATGCCAGAAGAGAACTATATTATGAGTACATAGGAAATTTGGTGCAAGCATTACCATTTCCACATTTCCAACCATTATCTCGTGATTTTATTGCAGATAGAGAATATGTTTTAGTATTTTCAGATGTTCACGATGGAGCAACATTTAAGTCATTAAACAATGAATATTCTTTTGAAATTGTTGAAGAAAGATTTATGAAACTTCTTAATGATACAATTAATTTTATTGAAGAAAAAGGAATTAATAAAATTCATGTTGTTAATGCTGGAGATACAATTCAAGGGTTAATTCATACAAACGATTTAAGAATTAATGATTCTACTGTTGTTAAATCTGTTGTACACGCAAGTAGGGTTATTGCAAATTTCTTAAATGAACTTTCTGCATATTGTCAAATTGAATATTATCAAGTTCCTACTGCTAATCATACCCAATTAAGAGTACTTGGGGCTAGGGCTAATGAATTAATGGATGAAGATTTGGAATATGTAATTGGACATTATATTAAAGATTTGTGTATTTGTAACGATAGAATTAAGGTTCGTTTACAAGAAAATATGGCTATTCCATATGTTAAATTAAATACACAAAATGGAAAAAATATTATTGCAATGCACGGACATACAATTAAAGATGTTAATAATTCTATTAAAGACTTAAATCTTATGATGCACGATTTTATTGATTGTTTGATTATTGGACATTATCATTCAAGTAAAGAAATTATTACAAATGAACATCGTGTATCTGATTGTGAAGTAATTGTTAATCCATCGTTTATTGGGTCTGACCCTTATAGCGATTCAATTATGAAAGGCTCTAAGGCGGCTGCAAAAATTTATGGATTTAGTGGTTATGGTCACGATGAAACTTATAAGTTTGTTTTAAATTAAATATTAAATTAACTTTAAATAATAGTTGGCTGGGGCTTATGCACCCTTTGGTCGCACCACCCGATACTAGTGAAAGTCAAAAGTTGGGGAACTTAGTGGATGTACCGCTACGGATAAGAATTAAGGCTTATCATATATTAACCTACAATTTGAGAAAATATCTCAAGTTGTAGGTTAAATTAAAGAAAGGTGACTTTTTATGGGAAAAAACAAATTAACCAAAGATGGCTTATTGTTTTGTGGAATGAATAGTGAAGATGTCACTGGAAGTTGTATATATGGAGTTTTTGATGATAAAAAATTTTTATTAGAATGTGGATTACATCAAAGTTCATCAAATAACTATTTAGATTCTTATAAAGCAAATAGTTCTAAATTTAGATTTAACCCAAAAGAAATTGATTATGTTTTTATTGGTCATGCACATATAGACCATTGTGGTTTATTACCTAGATTAGTAAAAGAAGGTTTTTCTGGACAAGTTATTTGTACTGAAGAAACAAAACAGATAATGATTCCATTACTTCTTAACTGTTCATTTATATTAGACCATGAAGCAAAAATATTATCTAAGAAATATAAAAGAGAATATAAAAACATTTATGAAGAACAAAATGTTTATGAACTAATAGATAAAATTGTAACTTACAATGAATTTAATAAAATTTATCAATTAGATGATAAAATAAGTTTTCAATTTTTACAAAACTCACACTGCATTGGAGCTGTTCAAATACAATTAATATTAAATAATGGAATAAAAAGAAAAAAGATATTATATAGTTCAGACATAGGTTCTTTAAATAAAAAGAATCATTATGTTGACAAAACAATAATTCCAGATATGTATAATGATTATGTGATAATGGAAAGTACTTATGGAGATACTACTAAATTTTATAATAGAACAAGAGAAAAAGATTTGGCTCACTTAAAAGTTGCTATTGATACAACATTAGAAAGAAAAGGGACTGTAATTCTCCCAGCTTTTAGTTTTAGTAAAACACAAGAATTAATTAGTGTTTTATATGAACTTTATCACGATAATGAATTTCTTTATGATATATATATAGATTCAAAGTTAAGTTGTGATATAAGCGAGCTATATTCTAAAATATTAGTTGATGAAAATTTAGAAAAATGGAACAAAATAATATCTTGGAAAAATGTTAATTTTATTAAAGAAAAAGAAATATCAAGAGAATGTATAAATAATAGAAAACCAAAAATTATAATTAGTAGTTCTGGTTTTTGTACAAACGGAAGAGTTGTTTCTTATCTTGAAAAATATTTAAGCGATAGCAATTCTATGATAATATTTACTGGATATGTTGGAGACAATCCAAGTTATTTATCTTATAGAATTAAAAATTATAAAGAAAATAAATTAATAAAAATTAATAAAATTCCAGTAAAAAACAATGCAGATACTATTTCATTGTATACATTTTCTTCTCACGCAAATTATAAAGAATTAATTGAATATGGAAGTAACTTAAATACAGAAAAAGTTATATTAGTTCATGGTTCTGAAAAAGCAAAAAAGAATTTAAAAGAAAAATTACAAGAAAAAATATCTAAAAATGATAAAACATATAAAGTAGTTTGTAGCTCAAAAGATATGATACTATACTTGTAATGGAGATGATATATGAAAAAAAATAACTCTATAGTTGCATTTATATTAGGAGTGTTAACAGTTGTTGCAATCATCCCAGTTTTTTCTAGTCTTGGAGAATTAATTTGTCAATGGATTGAAGATGGAAAAGCTGTTGCAATTGAAAAAACAACTAAAAGAAATATAAAAATTACAAAATTGCAAAAAGAAGTTGAAAAAGAACAATGTGCTGAAAGCGGAAGTGCAATTGGATATGAAATTCCAAATGATTGCGAAGTTTATGGCGATTATTGTAATTCTAAAAAAAATAAAAGGAAAATAGGATTTTAATAAATTTTGAAAAGAGAACTTATGTTCTCTTTTCGTACATATAAGGAGTATATTATGGCTAGCAAAACAATTCCTATAAAAATATGTAGGGGTGCTGGTAGCTCATTTTTAGGTTGTGTTGGAACTATTAAAGAAACTGAATTTTATGATAGTTTTAACAAATTAGAAGGAAATAAAGTTTGTTATTGTATGAAGTGTTGTGATAAAATATTCAATTATTATAAAGATAATGGATATGATATTAAATCATCTTTATATTATACACTACAAAAAATTGATGTCCCTTTTATTCAAGATATTTATGACAAGCTTGAATCAAAAGGAAAAGTTTCTGTTAAAAACTATTTGTCTGAAATTCAAGGAAGAAAAGACAAGACAGAAGTATGGAATGATTTTTCTTCTAGTGATAAAATAAGTGAAAGCACGGCAGATGAAAAAGAAAAACAAAAAGAACGCCTTGAACATTTAGAAGAAGTATGGGGAATTCAAGACATGGAAAAAGATTATGAGTTCCTTGAAAATACATTTGATAGATATACTAAAGGCGTTGATTTTATAAATCAACAACAGAAGGACTTATATAAGGATTTATGTAGAGACCGTTTGTTGTTAAGAAAAATAAATGATGGAAGATATGGTGGAGAGGAAACCATAGATAAAGTACAAAACAGAATTGGTAAAACAATGTCAACATTAAAGGTTGACCAATTTGAAAGTAATAAACCAAAAACTTTAAGTGAACAAAGTTTATTTACTAAAATTGCACAAGTTGAAATGACAAAACCTTGTGAATTATATAAAGAACCAAGAAAATATAAAGACTTCAATAAAATAAAGAAATACTATAAAGATTTAGTATTAAGACCTTTGTTAAATACTCTTGCTGGACATAGAGACTTTGAAATAGATATTGATGATATAAGTAGGTATAATATTGAAGACAATAACGAAGAACAAAGTTGAAGAATTATTAGCAACAAAAGATAGAAGAGATATAACAAAGAGTGAAATTGAAGAAAATATAATTGAATGGACTACATTCTTTAGAAGAAATATGGACATATTTATAAATGATTATCTTGAGATTCCTTATTATTTATTTCAAGACCATATGGTTTTAACAATGCAAGATAATGATATAACAGATGATATGTGTAGTCGTGGAGCTTCTAAAAGTTTCGTAGTTGGTGGTTTTGCTGTTGCTTGGGCTTTATTATACCCTAATTCTGGAATATTAATCACATCATTTACTCTTAGTCAAAGCAATGAAGTTATAGATAAAAAAATAGATAAAGAATTGAGTAATCCAAAAAGTGGAATTAGCCCAGTATTAAGACAATTAAGAATTGATGGTTACATGGAAATTAAAAAAGACCAAAATACTGGAGCTAAAACTGTTGAATTTGGAAACGGCAGTACTATTTTTGCTGTTAACTGTGGAGATTCTGCTCGTGGTAAATTTTTGCCACTCTTAATAAGTAATTATTAAGAACAAATCGGGAAAGAAAACTGGAAAGCTGAAATGCTAATCAGAGTGGAAGGATATATTTAAAAGTATATTCACACGCAGAGCATAGAGATTGAAACTATAAAATATAGAATATAATATCTCCAAGAGTTCCCGACCCCTATTTTGTAGGGTGAAAAGATATGCCGACCTTATACAAAATATAAGTATAAGAATTATGAGATAAAAAGCTCATAAGATAACAAAGTGAAAAGAGCACAGATAGTTATAACTGATGAATGTGTTTTGATTAAGAAAAAAGATTATGAAGAAATTATAGAACCAACATTAACACAAAGAAGTTTTGTTGGAAGACCATTTGATTATCTTGAAGAACCAAAACAAATATTTTTGAGTTCCGCAAAGACAAAAACAAACTGGATGTGGAGACATTTACGAAATTGTGTTAATGGACATTATAAAGATAAAGTTATCAAATACGGCTTTTTTGCCGTTGATATATTTTCTGCTTTAGCAAGTGGTATTCAAACTAAAAATCAATATCTTCAAAGAAAAAAGAATACTGATGATATGTCTTTCCAACAAGAATATCTTAATATTTTCTTGGGAAATAATGAAAACAGTATTTTTAAGTTTGAAGATTTTGAACAAAATCAGATTCTTGAGACTGCATTTTATCCAAGAACAGAAGAAGAATTTATGTATAATGAAGAGCAAAAATATAAGTTTTCTGATGATTGGGTAAGAATATTGGTTTGTGATATTGCTGTTGCTACTGGAGATGAAAATGACAATACTGTTTATTTATTTATGGCTATAAATAAAGAGACTGGAGAAAAAAGAGTTGAGTGTATAATTCCAAAAAATGGATTAAATTCTGTATTGCAAGTTTTATATATGAAAAGATGGTTTTATGAATATAAAGCTGATTATTTTATGATAGATACAAAAGGTGTTGGTAATGTTATATATGATTTACTAACTGTTGAAACAGAAGATAAAGAATTTAATACAACCTATCCAGCTTGGACTACTTGTTTGGATAAAACTTTACAAATAAGTTCAGATAAAGTTATTAATGATAAAATAACAAGAACTATGACTCAAGATGCAGAAGAAGTTATTATTCCTTATGCTGGAACGGCTGAATTAAATAGTCAAATGCATTTAGCTTTAAGGAAATCTTTAAGAGATAAGAATATTTCTTTATTAAAAGACGATTCAGAAATGCAAAGTCTTTTTGAAGATAGAGATTCTTCTTATATTCTTAAATCTTCAGAAGAAAAAGCAAGAAATATAGACCCATATACTCAAACAAGAATTACAATTAATGAAGCAGTTTCTCTTGAAGCAACTTTTACAGAAACTGGTTTGTTAAAAGTACAAGAAGCAAAAAGAACTGATACAAAGGATAGATATATGACATTGGCTATGGCTAATTTATTAGCTGATAAAATATATAATAAATATAAAAAAGAAGATTCTGATGATTTAACATTAGAAGATTTCTATGATATATACGATAATTAATGAAAGGAGGATTCTTGTGAGTGAATTAGAAAATAAAACAGAAATAAGCAAAGAAGAAGTTTGGAATGTAGTAGAATTTGCAAATGCTCTATACAATGGTTTTGCTGGATTAAATAATACAGATTATTTTCTTTACAATACACAACAACAAAATGAATTATTAAAAGATGTTGATAATAATCCAAAAATTCCAAGAAATTTAGATGAAATAAAATATGCAATTGCTAATTATGTAAAAAACCCAGAACAACTACAAGGATTTTCTGAATTTATGTCAATGTGGGATGGAATTTATAAACAAGCAATTGATTATAAATTAAATCTATTGTCTTTTGATATAAGTAAATATTGTATTAATGTAAAAGACCCATCAGAATATAAATCTAAAGAATATCTTGATGATTGTAAAAGGGTTTCTAAATTTTTACAAAATTTTGGTGCAAAACAAACTTTTAGAAATGCAACAAAACAAATGTTGTTAAGAGATACTTATTTTTGTTGGCTTCGTGATTCTTATGGTAGTTTTGACGATGAAGCAATTGAAATAGATGATGATGGAAATTCTTCAGATAAAATTTCTGAAAAGAAAACATCATCATATGCATTACAAACAATGCCACAAAAATATTGTAAAATTACTGGAGAATTTACTGCTAAAAATTTAAGAGGAAAAGGTTTTCTCTGGGATTTTGATTTAAATTATTTTTTAAATCATAATGTTAATATTTTAGATTATGACCCAAGTTTAGCTAAATCATTTAAAGAATACAGAGAAAACAATAAAAATATAAAGAGTTTTATTATTGATAGTAATAAAGATTTAAATACTCAAAATAATTCTTATTATGGTAATAATTATGTAAGAACCAAAGTAAACCTCGGTAGTTGGTGTTTCAAATTTAACAACGATACATTTTTACAATCACCACCTTTAGCTTATTTATTAAAGAGCGTATTTAACGATGATTTAATAGAAAAGCTACAAAAAGATAAAGATATTATTTCTGCAAATGCAATTATTACTGGTGAGATGAAAACTAGAGATAAAGACAATGTTGGAAATAATAAAAATGCTTTTACAATTGACCCAAAACAAGTTGGGGCTTTAATGAAATTAGCTAGAAATGGAATTGATAGAAATATTAAACAATTAGCATTGCCATTGGAAGACATTAAATTATATCAATTTTCTGATAGTAATAATAATATGGTTGCTAATAAATTAGGAACTAATGCTGGTCTTGCTGGACACAACTCTCATATTATTTATTCAAGTGATAGTTTAACCCAAGAACAAGCCAGAATTGCTTCAACAATTGATTATCATTCTATTGCTGATTCTGTATATCCACAATTTGAAAATTTCTTAAATTTCTTTATTAATAAAAAAACAAAGAAATATAAATTTAGATTTAAAGTAAGTGGCTCTACTTTATTATTTTTAAGACAAGACGAAATTGACCAACACACAAAATTAATGGATAAAGGTATTCAAATACCAATAGGAAGAATTGGTTCATTATTAGGTTATGAAGAAGATGAATTTGAATATTTAGTTAATGAAGCTAAATATGGAAATATGCAAGATAAATTATTCTTGTTAATGAATTCTAATACAGCAAAAGATTCTTTTGGTGGAACTTCTTCTGAAGGTGGAAGACCACAATCTAATTTTGAAGATTTAACCGATAGTGGAGCTAAAGATAGGGGATATCAATGATTTTAGGTGTTCCAAAAGATAAAGATAAATATATTTGTGTGAAAAGTGTTGATGCTGAAAAGCTACACAAAATTGGTTATATTCCAGTTTATAGAGAAATAAATAGAGATAGAATATACTTTATAAAAACAAAAGAAATTTGTGAAACTGTAGATGCTATAAATTGTACTATTGTTTCATAGGAAAGGAGGATTCAAATTTTGGATAATTTCAATAACAAAGTTACTATGGCTATTGAAGATTGGTATAATGTTCAAAATGATGATGGAGATTATGAATTCGCCTATGGAACTGTTGATTTTTTGTCTACAAGACCAAACTCTCATAAACATATTTTTACTGAAGATGTAATTAAAGAATATGCTCCAAGTGTTATTAATAAGTGGGTAATTGCTTATTATGACGAAAACAAAGGAGATGTTACAACTCATGTTCATAACCAACATATTATTGGTAGAGTTCCAGAACAAGAAGTAAAATATAGATATGATGAAGATGGATATTTAGTTGCAAGTGTAGATGTTATTTTATCTAAATTATATGCTACAGATGTTTATGAATTATTCAAGAAATATAATTATCGTTCTGTTAGTATAGAAGAACTTGTTGGATTTTCTGAAGATACTGAGATGTTTGAAGATGGTTTACAAGAAAAGAAAGTAACTGGATTTAATATTACTGCAATTAGTGTTTTAGGTTTGTCTTATAGACCAAGTGTTCCAAATGCAAATATTCAATTAACAAAAATGTCTGAGTTGAACGAAGAAAATCTTCAAAATGCTGAAAAAGAATATATTAAATATTCTCAAAATAAAAATAATACCACCCTTAATGATATAATGGATAAATTAACCATTATCGAAAAGAAATTAAGTAAGGAGGAAACAATGGAAGATAATAAGGAATTTAAGTCTACCGAATCTATGGAAGAAGTTCAAGTTGATTCCAAAGCTGAACCAGAAGAAGCTAAAGAAGAAGAAATGTCTTGTGGTAAAGAAGAAAAAATGGAAGACTCTAAAGAAGAAGAAGAAGTAGACAAAAAAGCTGAAGAAGAAGATTCCGATGACTCCAAAGATGATTCCGAAGAAGATAAAGAAGAAGAAAAAGAAGTAGATAAAAAGTCTGCTGAAGAAGAATCTTCTGAAACCCCTTCTAAAGAAACAACTATGGCTGAATTAGAACAAAAACTTTCTGAAGCAGAAGAAAAAATTCAAAAATATGAAACAGAGATTTCTGAATTAAAAGAATTTAAGTCTTCTGTAGAAATGTCAAAGAAACAAGATATTGTTAATCAAACATTATCTAAAGTTAAAGATTACTTAACGGAAGAAGAGTATTCTGAATGTGTTAAAAAAGGAGAAGCTTGCTCCTATGAAGCTATTGGTGCTTGGAAAAATGAAACTCTTGCTTCTATAGCAGAGAGAGCATTAGAAAAAGTTACTAATATGTCTAATAAGGAAAAAGAAGATGGAGTGCTTGATATGGGTATTCCAAAAGAACAAGAAACTACAAAAACAAGTATTTTTGATTAATAAAAAAGGAGATTAAATATTATGGCAAAACATGGTACTTTATATGAAAGAGATTCCTTCATAGCGAGATGTCAAAATAGAGCTGGATTAGCTCAAATTGATTTAGATGGTGGTGCGGTTGTTGCTGAAGGAGCAATCGTAGCTGGTGATGACGAACTTTATACTCTTACTGCTCCAGTTGGAACTGAAACTAGAGTTGGTATCGTTTATAATCCTTCTGTAAAATATGATGTAATTGGTAATGGAAAGCTTTTCCCAGCAAAATCTCTTGATGATAGAGATTATTTCAATCCAGCTGGAAAGCCCGTTGATTACTTCTTCCCCGAAGTAGGTGTTGAATTTGGTGTTACTATGGCTAATGTAGAAGGTTCTACTGCTCCTACCGTTGGTGATTTCCTTGAAGTTACTTCTGGTAAGACTACTTTTACTGTTAATGGTTCTCAAACTTCTGGTGTTCCTTCTTTTGAAGTAGTTCAAATCATTAATAAGAAATATCCTACTTTTGACTTTACTGATGATGTAGAAGCAGTTTACATCGTTAAGACAAGATTTAATGGATAATACAAATATAAAAAGGAGAGATAAACGATGAAAAGATTTCAAAATGTTGTAAAATTTGCTGAAACCGATTCTGGTAAGAAGCTTGTTGCAATGATGGAAGATTATGCACAACATTACATCAATGCTAACAATATTGCTAAAATGTCTTATGACGAAAAATATACTTTATCTGAAAAAGCAGAGAAGATTAATGAACAATTCATGTCTGAATTAGCTCGTAGAAGCAAATATTCTAAGGAAGATTTTGACAATGTTCAAGATTATGCTAATTTTAAGGTTGTAAATGAAATGGCTGCAAATATTCAAAAGATTTTACTTGATGCAACCACTCCTATTTTCTTAAATGCAACTGGACTTGCTATGTTAGCTGAATTCCACTATGGTGGATATGGTGATGTATTTGAATTTGAAGACAAGGACAACAGCATTTATTCTGTTTCCAAGATGGGTCGTAGACAAAGACACACCAAGACTCAAGAAAGCAAAAAGCAAAACAAGACCATTTCTACTGATATGTATGGACTTTCCGTATATACCACTCTTCCTCAAATCATTCTTGGAGAATCTATGCTCGCTGAGGATATTGTAAAGATGGCTCTTGCAATCAATAAGAAGATTTATACTCTTGTAGTAAAGAAATTTACTGCTTCTGTAGAAACTCTTACTGATACTGCACTTATCGTTACCAACTACAACGAAAAAGCTTTCTTATCTGCTCTTCGTAATGCACAAGCAAAGAACGGAACTAATATGATTATTGTTGGTGATAATGTAGCATTAAAGGATATTCTTCCTTCCGATGCTAGAACTAGAATTCTTCTTCAAGATGAATATAATACCACCATTGGTTATATGACCAAATTCAATGGTTATGATGTTATTGGTTTTGATGTAGTTGCTGATGATAATGAAACCGATGGAGTTCTTGGTCTTCCTACTAATAGAATCTATGCTCTTCCAGTTACTGGTAGCAAAATGATTCATGTTGCTGTTGGTTATACTGCAACTAATGGAGATGACCCTTGGGATAACGATAATCTTGTTGCTATTACAACCTTTAGAAAAGAGTTAGGGGTGGCTTTGGCTACAAACAAGAAACCAGTTAAAGTAGAACTTTAATTAAAATTAACAATTAAATATAAAGAGAGTGTAGATTTGTTCTACACTCTCGTACATATGGAGAAAAATTATGTCTATTACAAGTTTTACATCTATTAAAGAAAATGCTCCTTGGATGATTCAATATTTTATTGGCGGTGAACAAGAAGCAGAAAAATATTCTTGTTGTTCAAATCAATGTATTAATATGAAATGTCCATATTGTGGAAATGTTTTTGACCATAAAATTAAAATTCAAAATTTATATAGAAGAAAAAGATTGCCTTGTTCTTGTAATCAATATACTTATAGTTTTTCTGAAAGAGTATTGAATAACATATTAATAGACTTAAATGAAAATTTTAAGAAAGAATATAGACCAAAGTGGTCTAATGGGAAAAAATATGATTTTCTTTTAATTGATAAAAATGTAATAGTTGAATTAGATGGACAACTTGGACATGGACATAGAACATTTGGAGAATATAATGAAGAAAAAATTAAAAAATCTTTAGAAATAGATAATGAAAAAGACTTACTTGCAAAAGAAAATGGATTTAATATTATTAGAATAGATGTTACATATACAAAATATGAACAAGTATTAGAAAAAATAATAAATTCAGAATTAAAAGAATATTTAAATTTTAATAATATTGATTTAGATGATATTTTTAAACGCTCATTAGATAATAATGTAAAATTAATTTGTAAATTTTATGAACAAAATAAAGATAAAATGTTAAAAAAAGAAATGTATGAAAAATTACATATATCTAAAAATACTTTTAAAAATTATTTAAAAATTGGTGAAAAATATGGTTGGTGTATATATGAACCAGATAAAAATAAAGGTTCTGGAAATAGTTTGTCTGTATTTGTTGACAATGGAGAAAAAAGAATTGTTTATAAAAGTTTATCTAATGCAAGTAAAAATTTAGAAAAAGATTTTGGAATTTATTGTCCTTATGGTGCTTGTTTAAATTTTGCCATAAGAAAAGGAAATGGTAAATATAAAGGATTAAGTTTAGGATTTATATAAATTATAGGAGAAAATTATTTTCTCCTATGTACATATTATGAAAGGAAATTAAAAAATGGCTGAAAAGAAAGAAACTACTTCTAAATCTACAAGAAAGAAAGTAGCAAATCAAGAAGTAAATATTGAAACTAATAAAGATTCTTTAGATTTAGAAATTGAATTAGAAAATACTAAAAAAGAAAAAGAAGAAATGAATAATGCTTTATTAGCATTACAAAAACAACTTGCTGAATTACAAAGTAAAATTGATAGTAAAGAAGAAAATCAAGGAAATCCAGTTGTAATTAAACAAAATGGAGATTTAACAAGAACTGTTAAGGTTGTTAGTCTTTTACCTAATGTTTATAATTTATCAACTCAACCACTTGGTAAGGGAAAATTATATCAATTTAAGAACTTTGGTGATTCTCATATGATTAAGTTTGGTGATATGCAAGATATTCTTGCTTTATATCTTACTCAATTTGAAAAAGGATATGCCGTATTAACAAATAAACAAGATTATGAAGATTTAGGAATTGGCTATATCTTTGATGAAGTTATGGGAAAAGAAAAAGTTGAAAAATTAGTTAAACTTGAAAATGATAAGGCAGTAGAAACTATTCTTGATATGGAAGAAGATATGCAAGAAAAGATTATTGGAATTATCGCAAACAAGATAGCTGAAGGTGTTTCTTATGATTATAATAAGATTAAGAAACTTGAAGATGCTGGATTAGAAGTTAATGAATTGGTTGATTTAATTCAAGCTGGTAAGCAAGTAACTGCATAATATAGATGATTTGCCGATTGGAAGTCAGTTGAAAATTAGACTGGCTTCCGATTTGGAGTACATATTTGAAACGGAATATAATATAATAAAAGGAGAAAATAATGTTATTAACAAAAGAAGTTGAAGTTGTTTTATCTACTTATACAGCAAAATATTATGAAAATTTAGGATATTATATTCCAAAATATTTTAATAAAGAAAAAAATAAATATGTTGTTGCAAGAAATACAAAAATAAAAGTAAATGTAAATGATTTACCATTGCATAGTTCTACCATAATACAATGTAAATGTGATTTATGTAATAATATAGTTTCAAAAACATATGCTTCTTATATTGTACAAAATCATGAAGGAAAAACATATTGTAAAAGATGTTGTAAAAAAGTTGATGAAAAAGGAAATAAAAAAATAAATAATAATTTATCAAATGGTGCAATTAAAAGCAGAAGCTATATTGAATATACTGAATTTACTCAAATTGTATTAAAAAGAGACAATTATACTTGTATAAAATGTGGTAAAAAAGCAAATGTTACACATCATTTAAATGGATATGCTTGGTTTATTGAAGGTAGAACAGACCCTAAAAATGCTGTTTCTTTATGTAATAATTGTCATAATAATTTTCATTCTATATATGGTAAAGGTAGAAATACTAGGATGCAATTTAAAGTTTGGTTAAATAGAAAAATAAATGATTATGATTTAGAATATAAAAATATTTTTATATCACCAACAAAAGTTGCATATTGTATAGAAGATGATGAAATTATATATAACATAAGAGAATATGCGAGGAATAATAAATTAGATAGTAGTTCTATTTATTGTTGTTGTAATGGGAAAAAGAAATCACATAAAAATAAACATTATTGTTGGTATAATGATAAAGATAAACCAATTCCAAAAAATAATAATATTAAAAAAATAGTGCAGTTGTCTTTAGATGGAAAATTTATAAAAGAATGGTCTAGTATTTCTGAAGCAAATAAAATATATTCAAAAAATGGAAAAGGAAGTAGTATACCAGAATGTTGTAAAAAAAATGGTAGACAAAAAACAGCATATGGATATATTTGGAAATATAAAAGTGATTATGATGAAGATGATGAAAGGAGGTATATATGACAACTTTCACAGAAATATATGAAGAGTATATGCTCCCAATAATTAACGATTATAAAATAGATAATTTATATCAAAAAGATAAAAAAGTTTTATATGAATATTTAAGAGGTTTTTTAATTAATGGTTTAAGTGATTTTGATTGTATTAAACCATTAACATATCATAAAGAAGCTGTTATAGAAGAAAATAGCGAAAAAGAAGAAATATATGTTTTTGACTATGAACTTGATGATGACGAAAAGAAAATAATTTCTGAAATAGCTGTCTCTAAATATTTTAAGAGATTAATTCAAGATGTTAAGGCTCGTATGCCTTATATGTCTCAAAGAGAATTTAAAAAAGAAGCAACTGCTCCAGTTATGAAAGAAAATGATAAATGGTATAATAATCTTGTGTCTGAATATATGGAAGATATTGCTAACTACAATATGAAACATATAAATAAATTAGATTATTGGAGTGATTATTCTTCGTGAGCTGGTATGAAAATTATATAAATAATATTGCTCAAGATAATGAATCATTCTATAGGGAACAAGCCCAAGAATGGATTAATGATTATTTTACCGATACTACTTTAGTCAGAACAATACAAGAGGAAAAATATCCATTTAATGGAGAATACGAAGATTATACTGTTCATGTTGATAGTGTTGCAGAAATTACAACAAATGTAAATAAAATCATTGGAGATTTTATTTCTGTTATATTTAAAGATTGTGAACATATAAATTATCGTGGTCAAAAATATATTTATGATAAAGAAACTTATTTATGTTATGATAAAATAAATAACTTAGCAAAAGTTGCTAAATCAAATTTAATAAGATGCAATAATGAAATTTCTTGGTTAGATGAAAATGGAAATATATTAACTGAAAAAGTTTTTGTTGGTTATGAATTGTCAAGTACGAATGATAATATAACTAAAAAGGCTTTAGTTAGTAATAGAAGAAGAGTTATTTATGTTCAATGTAATGAAAAAACAAACAAAATTAAAATAAATCAAAGATTTATGTTTCAACATAATCAATGTTTTAGAGTTGAAGAAATAGATAATTATTATAGAGAGACTAATACAGATAATGATGTTACATTAATGAAAATGTTTATTGTTTATAGTCCATTAATACCATTAGATAATCAAGAATTAAATATTTGTGATTATTATACAAAAGATTATTCATTAGCAATTAATCAAACAGATATTTCTCAAATTACTGGATTTACTGGAAAATTAACTGCTACTGTAAAATATAATGATGAATTGGTAGATGTTCCTATTAAGTGGAAAACAAGTGACGAAAGTGTTATTACGATAGATGAAGACACTGGAGAATATACTGTAGTTGGAACTTTAAATGGAGAAATTTCTACAATTACTTGTTATATGAAAGATAATGAAGAAATTGAAGATTCTATACAAATAAAAGTTGTTTCTGATTACTTACCAGAAAAGATAATTGTTGTTGAAAATTCCAACATTACATCTTTAAAAGAAAAAGAAACTATTGAATTTAATTGCTATGTAATGATAGAAGGTGAAATTCAAGATGACATTGTTACTTGTGAAGCAAGTGGTGTTGACGCTAAACATTATGTTTTAGAAGAAACATTATTTGGATATATGTTAAAGAATTTAAAGGCTTCAGATGTTCCATTAACTTTAACATTTTCTGCTGATGGTTGTGATGATGTTATATTAGATATAGAATTAAATGGTTTAATATAATAGGAGAATAATTTATGTTAGAAAATAATTTAATAAATGACAATTCTTCTGTTGCATTTAATAATTTTTCAGAAGTTCCGAGAATTCCATATAAAATATTGGAAATATTACTTGGAGATAATGATGATAAAATAACTAAAGATATGAAATATGGCGTTCCTACGAAAATTGCCGAAATTTGGAAGATGTTAAAGTACAACACAAATGATTGTCTTGCAGAAAAATTTGACAAGAAAAAGGGAGAAAATGTTCCAGTTAAAAATTGGCTTACATTTGATGAAAGAAAAGCTATGATTTGGGATGGTAGTCAAGCAGACGAAGGACAATGTAGTATTTTCTTAAAACCCTTAATAGGAACTTCTTTGAATACTGCTGAGATGCAAACTCAGATTAGACTTTATAGAATTTCTACTTTACCAACTTCACAATATGAAGCTGTGCTGTGTTTTGAATTTGATATTATAACAAACGAAAGAACTTGTTTAGTAGAAAGAAACAAAGAGTTGATTGAAAGAACTGATTTACTTGAAAATACTCTTTTGTCTGTATTAAACGGAAGAGATATTGAAGTTGGAACTGGATATCTTACTTTTAATAAAGAACTAACTAGAAGTTGTGGCAGTATGCTAAACATTAATAACTCAAAAACGCTTTATGGTCGTTCTATAGTATTTGGCTTAGAATTTATGTCTCCAGAAGTGGGTGGTATTTGTGGTTGATTTGGATTTTTTAACAAGAAAATATTTTATAAATATTGAAGATGTTCCATACAACTTAAAAAAAGGTGGAGAAATATTTATTAAACCAATATTACTAAAAAACGCTGAAACATATGATTGGGCTAAACAATGTATTGAAATAGATAAAAATTCTATAAATAATATTGATGTTATAAAATCATCTTATCTTGGATTTTTAATGGATTATTGTTTTGATGGAAAAGAAGAAAATGAAATAGAGTCTCAATTAAAAACATTATTAAATTTATGTCTTGGTGCTGAATATGCTGTTTTTACAAAAGACAAAGGAAAACATTGTATTGCTTTATGTGATAAAGAAGGAAAAATAAAAAAAGTAATTAATACAAAAGAATTTGATGATATTTCAAAAATAATATTATTTCAAAACAATCCTTCTTATGATGACAGATATGTTAATCCAGAAGTAAAAGAAATGTTAGCAGAGTATTATAAAGTAAAGTACAAAGACATGAATATTCCAAGTATGGAAAAAAAGAAAGGCTTTGTTTCAAGTAAAATAGGAAAAACATTTAGAGAATTAAATGAATTATCCTATAGAGAATTTTGTGTTATTTATGATGAATTATTAGCTGAAGATAATTATTTTATTTATAAAATAGTTGCTTCTAATTTCCAAGACACAAAAATCAACGAAACTTTACACCCATTATTTGAAAAGAAACACGATATTTATGAAGAAATATTTACAAATACAGATGTTTTAGCAAACAAGGGAATATCTGGTGCTGAACAATTAAATGCGCTTAATATGACCAAATAAAGGAGAGTATTATGTTTAGAATAATGAATGTAAAAGAACAAGGTAAAGACTATTCATCTACTTATCAATTTAAAACTCATAATGTCGATGGAGTAATTAAACCAATTGAATTTGAGACATTGGAAGAGTTAGATGTGTATGTTGAAGACTTATTAAATAACAAAGGTTATGCTAAATCTGATTTTATTATTGTTGAAGTAAAAGATTATACTATTTCTTCTGACCTTTATGATGAACAACAAGAAAATACAGAAGAACAAAATATTTCAGAGAATTCATAATAACATAGCAAAGAATAATAGGAGGAAAAAATATTATGGCTCAAAATTTTATTTTAGCTAGTGTAGGTACTGTTGATTTAATTGACCCCTCTACTGGCGAAATTATTGTTACTTCTAAAACTCTTACTGAAAGCGGTATTAGTTTTTCTGTAACAGCTGAAGATATCCGTGGTGGTATGGCTAATAAGTTACTTGGACAATATTTCCACGATTCCGCAATGGCATTAAATATGACCGATGCACTCTTTAATTTACAATATCTTGCACTTAATGTAGGTGGTACTATTACCGTTGGTGGTAACGCAATTACTACTGAACAAATTACCACTACTGTTGCTGATAAGATTACTGTATCTGAAACTCCACAAAAGTTTGGTAATGTTGGAGTTCTCGGTTGACGATAAAATACTAGCCGAGCTTTCTTGGTAACAAGAATTGATTAAACCCATTTAATTGCTGGAAACTCTTAAAGACACATTAACTAAAGCGAAACAATGAAATATGTGTATGCGTAAATGTTACGAAAGTAGAAAAAATAATGTGTATGGTATATGGTGAAAACCTAAGTACTTTATAATAGACAATCAGCAACTAAGTTCCGAATAGGAAAAAGTTCAACGACTATCGAAAACAATAATAAATATAACTCTTAAAAAAAAGAGAATAAGTTGTAAATTAATACAAACGAAGTGAGTAGAGTACATTCAAGCGAATGGAAATGGTGGGCAACCTAATAGGTTGAAGATATAGTCTAAACACATATGAAAGTATGTGGGAATTTTACAAAAAAGGATAATATATGAAAAATAAATATTATGTTTATTTATACAGAAGAAAAGATAATAATGATGTGTTTTATGTTGGAAAAGGATGCGGAAATAGATGCAAAAATATAAATCAACACAATCAATATTGTCAAAATATTTCTAATAAATATGGAGTTATTATAGAAAAAATAAAAGAAAATATTTCTGAAGAAGAAGCTTTACAATTAGAAAAAGATACTATTTCTTATTATATTAATGACTTAAATTATAGTATAGCATTAGATAATAAAAGAAATAGAAATTCTGAACATTTTCTTTGTAATCATACTCTTGGTGGAGAAGGAAATTATGGTTGCCATAGAATGTCTGACGAAGAAAGAGAAAAGAAAAGACAAAATTGGCTTGGCGATAAAAACATTGCTAAAAGACCAGAAGTTAGAGAAAAATTAAGTAAACACGCAAGAGAAAATAACTCATTTTGTTTAGAAGAAGTTAAACAAAAATTAAAAGAAAACCATTATATGAAAAAAGAAGAAAATAGAATTAAACAATCTGAAAAGATGAAAGAATTCTACAAAACTGAAGAAAGTAAAAAGGTTAAAGAAAAAATGATTGCCAGTAAAATTGGCAAAAAAACACATAACAGTATTAAAATATATTGTTTAGAAGATAATAAAGAATATGGTTCTTTAAGTGATTTTGAAAAACAATATAAAACAGACAGACATACAATATCAAAATTATTAAAAGAAACTAATAATGATAATGATATAATAGAAATCAAAACACGCTCTGGCTATTTACACATAAGTAAAATTCCGTTTAAGAAGTAGCGAACTTAAATAAATATACTTGTGGTATTCTATTGCTGGTGAGAACAATTGGAGCAAGATTGATTTTGATGCAGAAACGAAGACTGCTACTGTAGCTGGTTTACCAGTTGGTACTACTGTTTGCGTTAAGTATGTGAAGAATGATGCTTCCGCAGAACAATTTATTGTTTCTTCTGCTTTCATTCCTTCTCAATGTCACGCAATTCTTACTTTACCATTATTTAAGGCTGGTACTGATTCCAAGACTTCTTTCACTTCTTCTTCTAAGGTAGGTGAAGTTCAAGTTGAAATTCCTAATTTCTTACTTGGTGGTGCTCAAGACCTATCTCTTACCGCAAGTGGTGCTTCCACTACTAATTTAAGTGGTAATGCTCTTACTACTTTTGATGGTTCTGAAGGCTGTGATGGTGATGGATATTATGCAAGACTTATTCAAATCACTTATAACAAAGATGAATTTGCTGATGTAAAGTCTATCGTTGTTGCTGATAGTGATATTGATTTAGTTGTTGGTGAAAAGCAAGTTCTTGATGTTCTTGCTATTTATGGTGGTATGACAGCACCTAAGAAGGTTGAAGCTTCTAAGCTTACATTCACTTCTTCCGATGATACAGTTGCTACTGTTGATGCAAATGGAGAAGTTACTGCTGTTGCAGAAGGTTCTGCTATCATTGAAGTAGTTGTTACTGAAAAGTCTGCTCTTGTAGCAAAGGCTGTTGTAACCGTATCTGCTGAATAATTAAAATAAAATAAATTGTTTGTGGTGGATTTATTCCACCACAAATGTACATAAAAAATATAATATAGAAAGGTGGCTTAATGAATGAGTGGATTTAATAACTTTCCACAACAATATGGTAATTATCCAAATATGAACATGAATCCTATGTTTGGTAATAATAATTATCAATCGCAGCTTGAGAAATATCTATTAGACCAAGCTACTCAAAGAAATCAACAAAATCAAATTAGTTCTAATATGGATTTTATACCAGTTGTTAGTGAAGAAGAAGCAGAAAAGTATATTGTACAAAAAGGACAAACAATTTGGTTTAGACATTCCAGTGAACCAGAAATTTATGTTAAATCAGTTTCTACTATTGGAGAACCTAATTTTGGAGCTTATACTTTAATCAAAAAAGAAAAGAAGGTTGAAGAAGAGAAAAATTATAGAGAAATTGAACCAAAGTTTGCAACAGAAGACGATATTAATATTCTGCAATCCAGTATTAAAGAACAAATGGGTAATATTACTAAACACATTGAAGCAATTGAACAAAAGATAGGAAACATTCCTAACATTAAAAGAGAAGAGGGTGGAAAGAAGCAATATAATAATTCCACTCAATCCCAGAAAGTAGGTGCTTAATATGGCTAACTTTTGGGATAATATAAGTCAAAATAATATAAATAATTATAGACCACAACAAAATATGCAAAGACCAAATTTGTTGCAGTTTATAATGCAAAACAAAGGAAAAACTTTGAATCAAATGCTAAAAGAGTATGGTTTAACAAATATTTCTGAAGAAGAAATAAATAATATTCTTCCAGAAGCAAAAAATATGCTTAATAGTCTTAATTTAAAAAATTTAAAATTTTAAAAAATATAAAATAAGAAAGGTGGCTTTAGAATCATTAGTTACATTTCCAAAGTAACTAATTAACGAAAATGAAAAATGTAGTTAATACTACACTAGTTATGCTTAAAGGGGGTGTGGCTAGTGATTTATAATTACCCTTTAATTTATAAAATTTCTCCACACCCCTTTTATATAAATTAATATATTTATATATCGGGTGCACACTTTATATTAATATATTAAAAACAATATTATTATAAAGAAAAGGAGAAAAATTATGGCTTTAGAAAACAGTGGTTTAAGTGCAAGTGATGTTCTTGCTCTTACAAAAGACGGTGACGGATTATTTGGTGGTAATGTTGGTGGTATTTTAGCAATCATTATCGTTTTCATTCTATTATTTGGTGGAAATGGTTTTGGTAACTGGGGTAATGGTTATAGTAATGGTGTTTATCAAGCAACTCAAAATGCTGACCTTTATTCCGCATTAGTAACACAAGATATCAATGGAAATATTAGAACTGGATTCAGTGATGTAAATAATGGAATTTGTTCTATTGAAAAATCCATTTTAACCGCACAATACGAAGACCAACTAGCTTTCAATAATGGAATTAATTCAGTAAACAACAATCTTTGTAGTGGATTCTTTACTGTAAATCAATCCATTAATGACTTAGCACATCAAATGGAAAATATGTGCTGTGATATTAAGACAACTCTTCTTCAAGGAAGATATGAAGATGCTCAAAACGCTCTTAATCAAGCACAAAATACAATTTCCAATCAAGCTCAAAGCGCATATATTCTATCTCAATTAGGTAGATATGTGTCTAATCCTCCAGTTCCTATTATGAATGGAGTTACTTTAGCATAATAATATTTAAATATAATATCTCATAGAGATTTATTTCTCTATGAGATATTTATTAGAAAGAGAGGATAGAAGAGATGTTAGAGATTGGAAATACAACTGAAACACAATTAACAATAGGTCAAACTATACCATTTAATATTGTATCATTTGATACAAATATGGATAGTCATTTTGACTCAAATACAAATTCTATGGTTATAGATAGAAGTGGATATTATATTGTAAAAGGAAATTTTGTTTTTGCTCCAACTGCAATTGGAGATGCTAGTGTATATCTTTATGTAAATGGAGAAGTAGAACCAACTGTTACTTCAACTTTTACAACTACAACAGCAGACCAAAAAATAACTTTTACAATTCCATCAAAGGTAATTAGAACATTACCTTCTTTTTCTAACTCAAATGTTCCAATTAGATTTGTAGTTTCTACTGCTGGCACTTTATACAATAATGATGCTACATTAATTAAATTACATTGACACGACAGTTTGATTTAATAGATGCTCTTGAGATAATAGAGTTTATCGTAAGTGTAAGAAATTACGAAGAAACTGTAGACCAGACAACATTACAAAATACAGTGCAAGATGCTGTATCTTCTATTCAAGAACATTTAATCGAACAAGATAAAAAAATAAATAAAATACTGGAGATTTTGGGTGAAGAAAAATGAAAGAAGAAATAATTAAAAAAGAAAAAGAATTAATAGAAAATACAATACATTCTTTATTAGAAGAATGGGAAATGTATTCTAATTCAATTTCACAAAAAAACTTAACATATATAGAAGATGTTTCAAAAGCAATTTGTAAATTTAAGAAAAAATTAGAAAAGATGGAAGAAGGTTATGAAAAGAAGTCAGAAAAATTTGATGCTGTAGAAGACTCAAATATTGATGACGCTATGTATGATGCAATTCACGAATTTAGTGGATATATGGATTATAAAAAGAAATATATTGAAACTAAAAATGAAGAATATATGGAAATGTCTGAACAAGAATTCGGACATATGCTAGATAATCTTAAAATTGCATTATCAGAAATAGACGAAGTAACTAAGAAAGATGGTTCTTCTCAATCTATGAAAGAAAGAGATATGCTTAAAGCTTTTTCTAAGTGGGCATATCAAATGTTTAGTTAATGATTATAATTGCAAATACTGTAAAAAATATGGATATGCTTATTTCAAAAGCAGAACATTTATTAGATGAAGCAATTGAAAACAAAGACACATATCCAACTTTAGCAGATGCTTATTATGACGCATACCTTTGTATTAAGAAATCTATTCTAACTTTACACGATAATGTTGTTAAATTTATAAAAGAACAAACAACACAAGATAATGATTCAAGTGTTATATCTGTTATGAAAAAAATATGGAATTTTGAACACTCTTTATATGTTGAACATATGGATTATTTAGAAAGTAAAGAAGATAAGTATAAGAAGTTATAATTGTCTTCAATGGGAGTGAAAATCACTCCCATTTTTACATATATGGGGGACAATTTCTATTGTTCCCCTTTTTTAGTAGGAGTTAATATGAACTGTAAATATGATTATTACAAAGAAGAAGAAAAATACTGTCCTTATCTTTATTGTAAAATAGACGATAAGAGATGTATTTATTCAAAAAGATGTTTAAAAGTAGATAAATTCATTCCTATGGATGGAGATGTATGGAAGGAGTGTCCAAAGTATAATATGCAAATGCAAAAAGAAATCCCAAGCGGTGCTAATTTTGTTCAAACATATAGAAAAGATAAAAAAGGAAATATCGTTTTATATGTTGTAATGAATGATAAAGTTGAAAAAATTAATACGAAATTAAAAGAATTAAATCAAAATTATGTTTATGTTCAAGATGATTTGGAAGGTTATAATGTTTCATTAGTTCCATTTCCAAAGAAAACAATAACATACGCAAACAATACAGATATTGTTAATATGGAATATAAAGATAACGACATTACAGATGACATAATTATTGATGATGTTAAAGTTGAAAAATCAACAAAAAAGAAATCTTATAATAAGAAAAAAGTTGGATTGTTAGATGAAGAAAAAAAGGAATATAGTTCAAGGTGATATTTATATGGTCAACCTTGACGGAATAGATAGTGAACAACAAAATGTAAGACCAGTGGTTGTTGTAAGTGCTAATATAAGAAATAACAAAAGTCCAAATATATTTGTATTCCCTATAACTCACGCAACAAAAAAACAACAACCTTGTCATTACATTTTAAGTAATGACAAATATGATTTTTTTGTCTATAATAAAAATATAGTGCTTTGCGAAGAAGGTCGTTCTATTAGTAAAAAAAGACTGGAAAGATATCTTGGTACTATAGATGAATATGATGTTTTAGAGATATTAAAAATAAAAGAATATGTTTTTATCGAAAAATAATTATTGACTTTTCTTTCTTTTTATGTTATAATATAAAAAAATATAAAAGAAAGGAGGCTTCAAAGTGAAGAAGAAATCAAATAATTGGATAAGATTCATATTAATTTTTTCATTTTCTTTAATGTGTATTATGTGCTTTTTATATTATACAGTGAAATTTTATAATATAATTAGCGTAAATAAAGAATTTTTATTATGGATTTTATTTGGATTAGTTTTATTAATTACAATGATTCTTGGTATTATTAATTCTATTAAATTATGTAAGATTCAAAAAGAAAATTCACAATTAAAAGGAATAATCGAAGAATTAATAGAAAAGTCTGATTCACATTATTATTCTACTTTAGAATATATACAAAACAGTAGAGAAATTTCTTTAGATGTTTTAAATGAGCTTAGAGAAAAACCATAACAACTATAAAGAAAATAAAAATTGGTTTCGATTAAATAACTTTGATACAAATCAAGACTACGCTGAAAAAATATTAAAAAAATTTAATCTTCAAAAATATCACTTTGCTTATGACAAATATGGCAGTCTCTCTTTATTGGTAGAACAAAACTTAAAGAAATATAAAGTTGTTGTTGATGAAGCAGAAATGGTAGTAAAAATTTACAGATGTGATGTACATACAAGTTTTGGAAAATATACAAAAGAAAATATGACATTGAAGAAAAAATTTTCTAATGACTGTATATATAACAGTATTAAATGGATTTCTAAAAATAGTCAATTGTAAAAGGAGAATTAAAAACATAATATGGAATTATTGAAGGATATTATTATTGATTTTATACTTTTTAGTGGAATTGAAGGATTTATATTTTGCTTATTTTTTACAAAAATTTTTGATTGTAAAAAGTTTAAAATTTATCAATGGTTTTTATTAGCTTTTGGAAATTGTTTAATAAGTAAAATATTTCCACCAATAATATATCAATTGATAATGATAATTTGGATGTCTATATTATTATATTTATTTAAGTTTAAAAATAAATTATTGTATTGTTTTGGAGCTTCTGGTTTATCATTATTAATGTTTTTAATTCTTGAGGTTATTTATTCTATTTTATTAGAAAAAATTATGAATTTTGAATCGTTAAAATTATTTTTAACAGATTTTGAAATGATTAAATTGTTTATTTTTATTATTCCTTTAAGAATAATTGAAATAATAAATATTTTTATAATAAAGGAGATAAAAATGAAAGTTATTATCGGTGGCGTAGTTCGTAAGTAATCGAACTAATTAAGAGTTCTTGACAGTTCTCTCGTAAAAGAACTGTCTTTTTTAGTTGGAGAAAAAATTATGATAGAAAAAATTCAAGATTACATTATATTAAAAACTGAGAATCACGAATTAGCATATATCATTGCTTGTATAATTTATTTAGTTTTAACATTTGGCGGTCTTTTCCTTGTTGGTTATTTATTTGGATATTGGTGGCAAGTGTTGGTTATTGCTTTACTGATGTCTATAATGAGAATGTTTACAATGGGATTTCACGCACATACAAATGGGAAATGTTTTATAATAAGTTCTATATTAATTTTAATATATGCCATTTTAACGCATTATATGCCAATTTGGGCGGTTTTTATTTTATGTATGTATTCTTGTGTAGATATATATAAAAAAGCTCCTATTGAGCTAAATAATGATTTTAATGGCAAAGATAAGGACTGGCATTTTAAGGGTTCTATTATTTGTATGGTTGTTTATTTAGTAATTTCTCTTATATCATATTATTTTAAGTTATATGATTTGAGTAATTGCTTTTCGTTAAGTATATGCTTAGTTGATTTGTTATTATTTAAAAATGATAAAGAATATATATAAAGAGAGGTTATGAAAATGGAAGAATTGGAATTGGCACAAAGATTAGATTATCTTGAAAGAGATAAAATACCAACAATCGAAAAAGACATTAACGAAATAAAAATAGGATTAAGTGAAAATACTTTATTAACAAAACAATCAATTGAAAGTAGTGAGAAACTAGCAACTACTATGGATAATGTTAAAGATTGTATGACTGAAATGGCACAATCTTTAAAAGATAATAACAAAATTTCATCTGAATTAACACAAGCTGTTAGTACATTAAATCAAAAAGTAGAAGATACAAATTCTAGAATGGAAAGAAAATTTAATGAAGTAGATGAAAAAATAGAAAATGTTGATAAAAAATCTAAAGTCGATATATTATCTTGGATAAGAGATAATTGGTTTAAAGTTGTTTTAACCGTTGGAGCTTTAGGTTATATTATTACTCAAATAATATTAAGAACGGAGGGATAATATGATTTCTTTAGTAAAAGCCGATGGCGAAGATTCAGATAATGTATGTTGTTTTTTTGGAAAATCAACAGACGATAAAAGAACAATAACTCAAGAACATTTACAAAATGGTTCTATTTTTTATGAAATTGATACTGCAATACTTTATGTATATGATGCAGATGATGATACTTGGATTATACAATAAGGAGAAATTTAAATGGATATAGTTACATGGGCGATTTTAAATAATAAAATTAAACATATTACTGCTTCCGATATAAGTTATGATAATTCTCAAAGCTCTGGATTATTGTCTGATAATGTTAAAGACGCAATAGATGAATTATCAAAGCGTGGTGGTATGAAAAATGTAATTGTAGAATCTTTACCACCAATAGGAGAAGGTGGAGTCCTTTATTATGTCCTAAAAGAGTCTTCTGAAGTTCAAAATGTTTATGAAGAATATATATGGTTAGATGATATTCAAGATTATGAAAAAATTGGAGATACAGCAGTAGATTTAAGTGATTATGTTAAAGAAGAAGAACTTGCTACTGTTGCAAAAACTGGAGATTATAATGATTTAACAAATAAATTAGTTGTAGAAGCAAATACTGAAGGTGTTGCTAATGACGATTTAAAAAAATTACAAATAGGAAATGTATTTTATAATGTTGATGTTGTTCATATAAATACAGAAAACTATTGGAATAGTGTTCCAACCTTAATTTCAAAAGAAGGTCATGTTTATGTTTATACAGACCATTCTAAGGATGGGAATAAAAACATTCCAGCAGTAAAAATAGGAGATGGGGTGTCTTATTTAATAGATATGCCTTTTGTTGAATCTAATTATACTGCATTAAATGAGCATATAAAAAATAGCCAAATTCATATAACAGAAAATGAGAGACTTTTTTGGAATAATAAAGTAAGATGCAATGACTCTTCTTTAATTCAAGGTGGAGAAACATTGATTTTTACAATAAATTAAATATGATAATAAGGAGAAATGAATATGGCTGAAATAAGTAAAATTACATTACCAAATGGTAATACTTATGATATAAAAGATACTAATGCCAGAGATAGAATTTCTGCTCTTGAATCATTTACTACATATCTTGGAGTTACAACAACTCAATTAACAAATGGTTCTACTACTAATCCAATTGTAATTAATGGAGAAGAAATAACAGCTCAAAGTGGCAATATTGTTTTATATGGAAATAAAGAATTTATATTTGATGGAGTTCATTGGAATGAATTTGGTGATTTAAGTTCTTTAGGAACTTTAGCTTATAAAAATAGTGCAAGCGGAGATATTACTCCAGTAGGTTCTGTTAGTCAACCTACATTTACTGGAACTGCAATGACTTCTACTGGAAGTTTTAAACCAAAAGGAAATATTACAATAAGTAGTTCTGATTCTGGTAATGCTAATTATACTCCATCTGGTACGATTAGTCAACCAAGTTTTACTGGTAGTCAAATGACTTCAACTGGCAGCTTTACTCCAAATGGAAATGTTACAATTAGTGAAGGAAGTGGAACTGTTAATTATACTCCAGAAGGAACTTGTACTGGCGGTAATGTAACATTAAATACTACTACTGTTAATAGTATTACAAGTGTAGGTTCTTTACCAGAGTGTACTTTGCCAACTTATACTGTACAAAATGAAATATTAACAATAACTGCTGGTTCTTTTAATCAAGGAGAATTGCCACAAAAAGGAGCAAATCAAACTGTTGCAACTGGAGTTAAAGCTGTAACACAACCAACATTTAATGGAACTGGTACTCAATTAGTTGGTAGTTTTTCTGGAACTAGTGGAAGTGTTTCAGTAACTGGAACTCCAAGCGGAACTGTTAGTCAACCTTCTTTTACTGGAAATGGAGCTGTTTTAAGTGGTTCTTTTTCTGGTTTGGAAGAAAGTGTTTCTGTTAGTGGAACTCCTAGTGGTACTGTTAGTCAACCAAGTTTCACTGGTACTACAAGTACAGTTACTGTTACTTAATAAAATAATTGGAGGTATATTATGCCAAACATAAAACAAATAAAACTTCCAAGTGGAAATAGTTATGATATAAAAGATGCTAATGCATTACATACAGAAGATTTAAAATCAACTACAAAATCAACATTAGAAGCTGCTGATATGGGTAGTGATGTTGGAAAACAATATGCTGTTGGGCTTGATAAGAATGGAGATTTGTCTGTTAATGTTCCTTGGACAAATACAACATATACTGGAGTAAATGGAGTTTCTTTATCTGGTACTACTTTTAGTAATAGTGGTGTTAGAGATGTTTCTACTGGAACTGCAAACGGTACTATTAGTGTAAACAAGAATGGTACTTCTTCTGATGTTGCAGTAAAAGGTCTTAAAAATGCCGCTTATTCAGATATTGCAAATACTTATTCTGCTACTGGAACAGCTCCAGCTAGTGGTAAAGCAATAAAAAATGCTTTTGATACAATTGCTCCAATGATTTATCAAGGAACTTTAGGAGTTGGAGGAACAATTACTGATTTACCAACTGCTTCAAGTTCAAATAAAGGTTTTGTATATAATGTAATAACCGCTGGAACTTATAGTTCAAAAACAGCTATTGTTGGAGATGTTTTTATATCAAATGGTTCTGATTGGGTTTTAGTTCCTTCTGGAGATGAACCAACTGGTACTGTAACAAGTATTGCAACTGGAGTTGGTTTAACTGGTGGAACTATAACAACAAGTGGAACAATTAAAACAAAATTAAAAAGTGAAACGGCATCAACATTAGATTCTGCTGCTATGGGAGCTACAGCAAGTAGACAATATGCTGTTGGTGTTGATAAAAATGGATATTTAAGTGTAAATATTCCTTGGACTGATACAAATACAAAAGTAACTACTGTTGGAAATCACTATGCTCCAACAGCTGATGCAAATGCTGAGTTGTCTGTTGATGCTTCTGGTGGAAGTACTGCAACTTGGGATAGCACAAGTTTGGTTACTGGTATTAATTTGCAAAGAGATGGTAAGGGTCATGTTGTTGGTGTTACTGTTGATAGTATTAAAATGCCAGCAAATCCTAATGTAGATACTAAAGTTACTCAAACTGCTGACGACTCTACTAATAGTAATTTTGAAGTAATAATGTCGAATACTGCTGATAATACCACAAGAACTGAAGCAACAAGAAAAAGTTCAAAATTAAAATTTAATCCATCTACTGGAAATTTACAAGCTACACAACTTAATGGTGCTACTATTGGTTCTAGTCCTAAATTCACTGATACAGATACAAAGGTAACATCATCTGCAAATCACTATACTCCAGCTACTGTATCTGGACAAGATAAGTCAGCAAGTGCAAGTGGAGCTACTGCTGCTTGGGGAATAGATGTTGTTAAAGGAGTTACATTAAATACTGATGGAAAAGGTCATGTTACTGGAATTTCTGTTACAAGTGGAAAAGTTCCATCAGCTCCAACTGATACAAAAAACACAGCTGGTTCAACTGATACCAACTCAAAGATATTTTTAATTGGTGCTACTAGTCAAGCAGCTAATCCTCAAACATATTCAGATAATGAAGTGTATGCTACGAGCGGAGTATTGACAACAAAAAGTGTTCAAGTAGGTGGTACTGCTTGTACAATGGAGTATAACTCTACCACTCAAAGTTTAGATTTCGTATTCGCATAAGGGGGGTAATCATATGAGTTTAAGAGTGTGGTTACCTCTTAATGGTAATAATAAAAATCAAGGATTATTAAATATTAATCCTACTAATTTAGGTACTGTGTCATACTTAAATGATGGAAAAATAGGAAAATGTTTATCTGCTGGTATTTCTACACAAACAACAAATGGTATTAGTTATGATAATAATTTAGTAGATATATTAGGAACTAAATTTTCTTGTTCAATATGGGTTAGACCTTTAGGCAATCATGTTCATTATAATGGAACTTTTATAAGTTCTGGTAACTGGAATTCTAACTGTTGGTCTTTTGGTGTTAATCAAGATAATACTAAAGTTGATATTTTTAGTAAAAATTATAATAGATATATAGATTGTACAGTTCCAGTTAATCAATGGACACATCTTGTATGTACTTCCGATGATGGATTAGTAAAATTATATAAAAATGGAGAATATATAGGACAAAGGACTCAAAGTGCAACTCTCGATACTGATGCTACTAATTTTTGTGTTGGAAGAGAAACATATGCTAATGGTTATTTTAGTTTTAATGGAAATATAAATGATGTTCGTATATATGACCATGTTTTATCATTAAAAGAAGTAAAAGAGATTAGTAAAGGATTAGTTTGTCATTATAAATTAGATAGTAGATATTCCACAAATAATTTAATTATAAATGGACTTGGAGAAAATGGAGCTGAAAATTGGACAAGTAGTAATTATATCTCTACTACTGAAATTCCATCTGGTCATTCAGAAATAAAAGCTAGTTACTATAACAGTAATATGACTAAAGAATACATACCAATAAACCCAAATCATTCATATACAGTAAGTGCTTATTTAAAAACAACTGGTGCTACTACTGGAACAACTTATCCAAGTATTTATCCATATGATTATGATAAAAAATTTATAGCTTGTTATAATTCAACTATTGGATTTTCTAATGCATATAAAACAACATTAGCCCAACCACTTAAAAAAGGAGATACAAAAATATATGCAACTAATTTAAGTGCTTGGACTACAGCAGATACAAACTATTATTTTCACGTTGCAATATTTGGATATAAAGATAGTAGTGGATATGTTTATCCAGATATGGTTTATACTGCTGATTCTCCATCATTTGGTAGTAAAACTGATAAAAGTAATATAGATAAAACAAATAATATAATAACTCTTAAAGCACCATTTACTGGAGAATATAGACCAGCTGGAACAACAATATGCCAAGCTACAGAGGGTGCAACTTATTATTATCCTTTTGGTGGAGTTGCTCTTGCAAATATTCAAGACTGGACATTTAAAACAGCAACTTTTACCCCAAAAAATGATAGTAGATTAAAAGCTTGTAAATATGTAAAATGGCAAGCTTATAGTGGTGCTTATTATGCTGGTAATCAATTAATTGACAATGATGATAATTCTAATATAATTTATGATAGTAGTGGATATAATTATCATGCAGTTATTAATGGGGATATAACAATAACTCTAAATACGCCCAGAAATTCATTAGCAACTCATTTTACAAGTGGTTCATATATTAGATTAACAGATTTTTCCTCTGCTGATTTTGCAAATTCATATACATTTTCTTGGTGGGGTAAATTTACTCAAACTTCAAATCATATGATGTGGGGGTATTCAAATGGTAATAGATTAAATTTATATATGATGGGTGGAAATTTTTATTGGAATACTGGTGATGGTGGCGGAAATCCATTTAATGTTTCTGCTTCTACATATGCAGATAATATGTGGCATCATATGGCTGTTACTGGAGATGGAACTACTACGAAATTATATATAGATGGTGAATTTAAAAATAATGCTAAAACATATAAACCAATTACTGGAACAATTTTAGTATTAAATGGCTGGGACGCTGGAACTCAATATAAATTTAATGGTGATTTAAGTGATTTTCGTATATATGCAACAGCATTATCAGCAGAAGATGTAAAAGAATTATATCAAACATCAGCATCAATAGACAAAGATGGAAATATATTTGCATATGAGTTTAAGGAGGATTAGGTATGGGAATAAGTAAACAAGGTATTATTAGCATGAATGGTAGTCCTAATCCGAATTTAATGCCAAATTCATATATTATGCAACTAGGGACATCAAATCCAACTCAAGGAGTATGGAGATTAGCTGGAAGTAATAATATGACAAGAAGTAGAGTTTTAATTAGTAATGGAATGTATGGATTTCAAAATAGTGGAATACAGATTACTCCAAGTGGTGGTTATGATGATGCTTCTTGTTATGGTATAGATAATTTCCCAACAGATGCAAATGAAGATTATATTATTTCATTTTATGCTAGAATAATAGATGGGACTGAAGCATATGCTGGATATAATATTTATGCATCAACTATAATTGACGGTAGTCATACAAAAATTGATAGGAATTATAGAGTAACTCCATTAACAAAAGACTGGACAAGATGTTGGATTCATATAAAAACAAATACTTCAACTAGTAGAAATATTTTTATAGGTATAACCACTGGAAATACAGAAGTCACAACACAAATGTGCTTGGTGAAAATAGAAAAAGGGTCAGTATTAACTGCTTGGACTCCAAATGAAAATGATGATATATATGTTGGAAGTTCTGGATTTATAGAAAATAATGATATATGTAAAATACAAAAACAAGGGTATATTCAATCACCCGAATTTATAGAAATATAAGAAAGGAGGAAACATAATTGGCTCAATTAAATAGTTTAATAGTTACTGGGGACAGTAGATTTTTAAATGATATTAATGGTAATTTAAGAGGTAATGCTGATACTGCAACTACAGCAACAACTGCAACAAAAGCAACTCAAGATGAATCTGGAAACAATATAAAAGCAAGTTATGCTTCTTCTATAAGTATTTCAGACCATACAATAACTTTAAAAAATAAAAATGGAGCAAGTCTTGGAACTGTAACTGTTCCAGATAGCACTACTGATAATACAAAATTACCACTTGCTGGTGGTACAATGACTGGCACTTTAAATTGTAAAGCTAATGTTTATACTGATGCTTATACTGGTTCATTAAATATGGGTAATTCAAATATTTATGGTGTAAATTCTATTTATACTGCTGATGCTTCTGAAAGTGCTGGTGAAGGAATAAGTTTTTATAGAGATACAACTCATGTTGATACTTTATGGATGTCTGGTGGTGATTTATTGTTTGTACCAAATAGAGAATTAGGGGTATCAACATCAAAAGCAGATTCACAAAAAGTTGGTAGATTTACAACAAATCCAACAAGTGGTCAAATTGTTGTTACTGATGGAACTACTGGTGGAATGAAATCTACAACTCTTGCTACAACATCAATAGGTAGTGCAAGTGCTGGAACTGCAATTCCAGCAGACGATATAACGGCTTGGAGTGCTGGGACAATGACAACGACTTCTGTTAGTCAAGGAGTTTTAACCATAACAAATGGAACAAAACCCTCTTTGTCATATACAGCAAAAAGTATTCCAAATATAACTGTTTCAAGTAAATCAGTTGTTACTGGAATAAGTAATTAATTAATGAAAATTAATGAAAGGGAATGATTTATGAGTTATATAGGGAATGTTAAAGTTGACTCTGCTACTCACTTGGTAGGGTCAACTCTATATGGGACTTGTAACACTGCGGCTGGTACAAAAGAAAAAGCAGTTGTTTGTACTAACTTTGATAAATTATTAACTGGTGTTACAATTCACGTTAAATTTGATAATACAAATAGTATAGCCGACCCAACTTTAAATGTAAATAATACTGGGGCTAAAGCTATTAAAAGATATGGAACAACAGCTCCAAGTACAAGTGTTCAAACTTCTTGGTATGCTGGAGCTGTTATTAGTTTTACATACGATGGAACATATTGGATGATGGATGATTGGACTTATACTGCTGATGGTAATGATACTTCACAATTAAGAAGTTATTATTCTCATCCAACTGCTGGTGGAAATGGAATTAAACAATATAGTTTGTTTGCTAGATTAGCAGATGGAACTTATAGTAGTTTTACTACTAATTCTGGTACTGGAACTAAAACATTTGATACAACTAATTATTTTGATATTAATAAAATTTATTATGCTAATAGAAGTAGTGATTTAGCTTCTGGTTCTGTAATGGGTAATGACCAGATGTCTCAACAAATGAATTTGGTTGATTGTAGATATACTTTTAATGGTATAACTACTTCTAGTGGATTTACTGCTAATAAGCCAGTTTATTTGATGTTTTCATATGCTTCTGGTTATGTTCAAAGTGGAATTTATGCCGCAGATACTCTTAGTAATCATTATAAATTATATATAAAAGATAATAAAATATGGACACATGAACCATTTAGTGTTGTAACATATGAGGATATGAGCGATATAATTATTTTTGTTTTAATTGGCTTTGCATACGATTCGTATAGAATTAGTTTATTAGAACAAAATATTGCATATTTATATAATGGAGATTCTTTATTACCGTTTACAGAAAGAACAACTGCTGGATTTGGATGTATGATTATGGATGGAACTTCATATCAAATCGGAACTTGTGCCACAGCAGAAGGATTTATGAATTTTCCTATTGGGGCATATTCACATACTGAAGGAAGATGTTGTATTGCAAATGGTAATCAAGCTCATGCTGAAGGACTTAAATCAGTGGCTAGTGGAGATAATTCTCACGCAGAAGGAAATAATACTGTGGCACAAGCTATAGAATCACACGCTGAAGGCTCTGGAGCTGTCGCCTATGGAGCATATTCACACGCTGAAGGTTATGGTACTAGAACTAACGGACTTGGTTCTCACGCAGAAGGACATGGAGAACAATATTATGGATATACTAGTGGTAACTATTCTCATGTTGAAGGATATAACTGTGTTGCTAGTGGAGCAAATTCTCATGCTGAAGGATATTATACTGATTCTTATACTGATAATCAACACGTAGAAGGTAAATATAATATAGTTGATACTTCTGGAACTTATGCTCATATTATAGGTGGTGGAACAAGTAATAGTGATAGAAAAAATATATTTACTGTCTCTTGGGACGGAGATGTAACTGCTGGTAGAAGTACTGGTATTGAAAACTCAAATAAATTGGTTACTGGTGCAGATATTTATAGTGGTGGATTAGCTCCTTTGGATTATTCTATTACAGAACAAGCTACTGGTAAACACTGGATAGATGGTAAAGAAATTTATCAATTAACTGTAGACTTTGGATATATGCCAACAGCTCAGCATAGCAAAACTGCATATCTTATGTATAATACTACAACTTATATACCTATTGAAACCGTTGTAAATTATATACCAATGATAACAAAAGGTGATAATTTTATAATGAATTTTTATAGCGGTGCAAATGCTGATAATACTGGCTGTATGAATATTTATATAGCAAAAGCAAATCTTCAAAGTACACAGTGGTATATAACAACATATGCATATTCTGATAGAAGTTCATATAGACTATATTTAACTTTATGGTACACAAAAACATCTTAATAAAAAATAATAAAAACAAATGAAACAAATTATGAAATTATCAATAGGAATGCCTTGTTATAATTGTAAAAAACAATATTTCAATGGTACTTGTCCGTTTATAAAAATTCATAGTTTTAGAGACTTTATTTATAATTTATAAAAGGAGTGATAAAAATGAATAAAGAAGATATTATTAGAAAAATCACATCAAGAAAGTTTATTGGAGCTGTTGCTGCATTTGTAGTATCTTTACTTGTAATTCTTGGAGTAATTTCTGTTGATAAGAAAGAAGAAATCTATGCTTTAATTATGATGGGTGGAACTATTGTTGCTTATATTATTGGTGAAGGAATTACAGATATTGCACACGCAAAACAACCAATTGAAGAAATTGAATATGAAGATGGTGATGAACAATGAAAAGCGGAATAGATATTTCTCGTTGGCAAAAAGGATTTAATTTACAAAACGCTATTAATGAAGGTTTTAATATTGTAATTCTTAAAGCTGGCGGAGCTGATTGTGGCAGATATAAAGATGGTTCTTTTGATAGTTTCTATCAACAAGCAAAATCTTTAAATATGCCAATCGGTTCTTATTATTTTGGACAAGCTTTTTCAGTTGACCAAGCAAAATCAGAAGCTAATCACTTTATTAGTCTTTTACAAGGTAAGGATATTAAAAATGTTTATTACGATGTAGAAGCTAAAATGTTAAACCAAGGTTATACCCACTTAACAGACATTATTCTTGCGTTTATTAATACAATGACGAGTGCTGGATATAATTGTGGTGTTTATACTTCTGAATCACACTTTAATAATAGGTTTAATGATTCTATAATTAACTGTCCACACTGGGTTGCTAGATATTCTAAAACTGCTCCTAAATTAAAGAGTGGTAAGACTGTTGATATTTGGCAATATGGCGGAAGTGTAAATTATATTCGTAATGCTAAAATTGCTGGTACAACTGTAGACCAAGATTATTTCTATACAGATTTCACTAATGAACCAGTTATTGGTATTAATGAAATTTATAAAAAGTCCGTTTCTCAATTAGCTGAAGAAGTATTACAAGGCGTTTATGGAAATGGAGAAGATAGAAAACTTAATCTTGGTGCAAGATACAAAGAAGTTCAAGCAGAAGTTGATAGACTTCTAAAAGAAAGACAAAAAGAACAAAGTACAAAAGCTAAAACAATTGACCAATTAGCAATTGAAGTTTTGGCTGGAGTTTATGGAAATGGCATCACAAGGAGATTAAAGCTTGGTAGTTTATATGCACAAGTTCAAAAGAGAGTTGATGAATTAGTCGCTGAAAGAAAGACTAAAGATAAAACTTATGTTGTTGTTAAAGGAGATACTTTAACTAAAATCGCAAAGAAGTTTAACACAACTGTTGATAGATTAGTTAAGGCTAATAATATTAAGAATAAAAATATAATTAATATTGGACAAGAACTAATCATTAGATGATGAAAAGGGGAAAGTTATTATGTTGATAGGACATACGACTTTCCCCATTTTTTAGTACATATACAATAAAGGAGATAAAATTATGAAATTAAGAGATAAAAGATTTTTAACAAGTGATGAATTAACTTATGTAATTAATGGTGTTGAGAATGGAACTGATGAGTTTTCTAAAGAAATCTTAAAGGTTGCATTAGTTGCTCAAATCGTTATCGAAGATGTTAATTGGGACAAATATGAAACTTGTAATGACATTTACGATGCTGTAATGGAAGAAGAATCTAAAGAAAATGGTTTTTGTTTAGCTATTGATATTGAAAACTATTATGAAATTGATGAAATTCTTAGGAGAGAACATAGTGTTGAGAAAACTGTTGAAAGATTCTTGGATGGATTAAATAAGAAGATTGACGAATATGCAAAGAGGGTTGATGTTAGTCAATTGGAAGGGCTTTTAAATGAATTAAAGAATTTAGAAGTTGAGAATGAAGAAGCTAAAGAGATTGTTGTTGAAGAATAATGACAATTAAAGGGGATGATTAAATGGCTAGTTTTCACGGAAAACAAGTATTTAAATATGAAGGAGAATTAGAAAAAGAACTTAGAAGAAAATTAGAAGAAGTTCAAAAAGCAACCCTTGAAAAAGTATATCAAGAACTTATAAGATATATAAAGAAAAATGTGTATGGAGTTCCTCCAGAAGAAAGAGATGACCCATTTTATAAAAGAACAAGAACATTATTAGATATTTGGAAAATAAGTGATAAAGTTTATTATCACGGTGGAGTATATGGTGGTGTTTATGGTGGAATTGAAGTTGATAATGATAAATTTGAAACTCATCAAAATGAAGCATTGTGGCAACACGCAAGTCCAATATATCCAGATATAAGTGCTACTGATTATGTTAATATAGTAAATAATGGTGTTGATATGATTGAGGGCACTAATAAACATAGTGTTTTTGGAGCACAAGAAGCAAAACCTTTTTGGGATGAATTTCTTGAATTAATGGATGATAAATATTCTGATTTATTTATTAAAACAGCAAAAGAAATGGGTCTTCAATTAGATGGAACTTATTATAATGAACCAAGAGAAAGAAGAGCTGGAAAAGTTGCTAGAGAAGGAAGAAGCTCTATTAGAAAGAATAGTTATACTTTAAATAATCCTTCTAGGAGTGTTATTACTGGAGTAAGTAAAGGCGAATGGATTTAATTAAACAAAAGGAGAATTAATTATGATTGGAATAGGCTTAGATGCTTCCACTAGTTGCATCGGATGGTCTGTTTTTAATAATGATAAATTGGTTAATCATGGAATGATTAAAACAGAATCATCTATGGATAGTTGGAGAGATAGAATACAATTTTTTATTCCTAAATTACAAGAATTAATAAATAAATACCACCCATCTATCTTTGTTGTCGAAGATGTTCCTCTTATAAATAAACAAATGATTACCCTTGTACAGTTGGGTGCTGTGCAAGGGATGTTATTAAGTATTTGTGAACAAAATAATATTGAAATAAAATTTGTTCATGTCAATACTTGGAGAAAAGATATTGGAATATCTGATGGAGATAAAAACAGAGATAATAAGAAAATTAGGTCGATTGAAAAAGCAAATGAAATATTTAATTTAGAATTACCTTGTGTATTCACTAAATTTGGTAATTATAATGCTCTTAAATCGGCAGATGATGAAGCAGATGCCATATTAGTATATGCATCTACTTTAGATAAATATAGAGTTAAAAGAGGGGTAGGAAGGAGGTAATCTTAAGTGGCTGAAAATCAATATAATGTTATAGTTGGAGCTCAAACAGACCTTACTGGTTTTTCTAAATCATTAAATTCACAATTAAGAAGTTTAGAAAAAGATGCTAAAATAGATGTAAGAGTGCAAACTGACGAAAAAGCATTAAAAAAATTACACGAAAATTATAAATTAGTTGGTGATGATTTTAAGAAAATAAGACAAGATATTAAAACAACATTCACATATATAGATACAAATGGAGTTCGCAGAAGTGTAGATAAAGTAACAGAAACATTTAAAAATGCTTCTGGTGAAGTTCAAAAATTAGAAACATATATCGCTCATTATGGAAATGTAACTAAAATTCTTGATTCTAAAGTTACTTCTTCATCAAAAATATTTGAAGGATATAATAAAACACTTAAAAACACAAAAGCAAGTTTACAAGAAATAGAAAAATATTCTCATACCTTTATGAATCAAAATGGAGAAAAAGTTACTGAAACTTTTTCCATAAATAATAATGGTGAAGAAATTAAAAGACTAACTTATTTATATGAAGAATTAGGTGTAACTAAAAAAAGAATAACCGAACAAACAAAAGATGAGAATGGTGTTTGGGGAGAAGAAAAGCAGTTATTAAATGAAGTAACTATAAATGAAATTGAATTAATTAATGCAAAAAATAAAGAAAAACAAGCGGCAGAAGAAGCAATAAAAAAAGAAGAAGCTGAAGCTGAAGCAATTAGAAAAAAAAATGAAGAATTGAGTAGAAGTACTATTTTATATGAAGAAAATAGTAAATTTCGTGATTCTCAAGGAAATATAGTTACAAATAGAATAACTACAAATGAACTCGGAGAAACATATAATAATCAAACAATAGAATTTTATGATACTTTAGGTAGATTAATTCAAGATACCACAAGATGGAAACAACTTGAAACTGGAGAATGGGTAAGAGCTGGAAATACAACAAGAAAAGTTTTAGATGACCAAATAGCAAAAGAAGAAGAAGCGGCAAGGGCATTAAAAGACGCAAATAAAGCTCATGAAGACTCAATAAGAAAAAAACAAGAAACTGAAGCAAAAGCAACAGCTGAATTACAAAAAAGAATTACTGCTGTAAATACTTATAAAGGTAAAGAAAAAGAAGTTTATGATTTAAGAGATAAGACAATTCACAAGCTTCAATCAGAAGTAAAAGAAACTACAAATGCTAATAATGAAATGACGAGAGTCACAACAACAACTGATAAGTTTATTGACTCTCAAGGTATGTTAAATACTAAAGTTACAGAAGCAACTGAAAAATTTAAAATTGTTGATGGACAGCTTAAAAAAGTTGGAGACACATTAGAAAAAACAACTACAAATGTAGAAAAATCAAAAACTGGTTTAAATCAACTTGGTCAAAGTTTTTCTGATATTATAGTTAAAGTTGCTAAGTTTTATCTTGCTAGTTTACCTATTAGAGCAATGCAAACCGCAATTACTTCTGCTATACAATCTGTAAAAGATTTTGATAGTGCATTAACAGAATTTAAAAAAGTTAGTGATTTATCTGGCGAAAGTCTTGAGGGTTATACAGAAAAACTTGAAAGATTAGGAAAATTAACTGCTCGTACAAGAACAGAAATGGTTGAATTAGCTACAGAATTTAAACGAAGTGGTTTTAGTGATAGTGATGCTGCTACTTTAGCACAAGTTGGCTCTTTATATCAAAATATTGCAGATGAAGAATTATCTGCTTCTGATGCAGCTTCTGTTTTAATTTCACAAATTAAAGCTTTTAATTTTGAAGCAGAAGATGCAGAACACGTTATTGATGCGGTAAATGAAGTAGCAAATAGAAATGCCGTTTCTTCTGGCGACATTGGTAGAGGTTTAACTCAAGCTGGTGCTGCATTGAGCACTTATGGTAATACTTTTGAACAAACTATTGGCTTAGTTACTGCTGGTACTGAAATTTTTCAAAATCGTAGTCAACAAGTTGCGAGAGGTTTGAATACTGTAGCTTCTCGTATAGCTAAAAATGAAAAAGCTTTAAAACAATATGGAGTTGAAGTTTATGACCAAGCAACTGGAGATTTAAGGTCAACTTATGATATATTAAAAGACTTATCTCAAGGAGCTGAAGGAGTAACAAAAACTTGGGAACAAATGTCTAAAGCAGAACAAGTTGCTTTAGGTACTACACTAGCTGGTTATTGATTAGCCAGAGACAGATTTAATAATCGGGAAAGACGAAGTGGTGTTCGTAACTGTTTAATTAACGGTTGCCTAAGAGCTTTATATACTAAATTATAATAGTAATATTATAATGGCTTAGAGTAATTAACTAAGGTATAGTAACAAGTATAAAGATATATGGTCAATCCGATGCATAGTGTCCTTTGAAATAAGGATAATGCACAAACGACTATCGAAAGCAGTCAATTTAGTATTGACAAATGTAACTAATTATGATATAATTAGAATAAGGTATTGAATACACGAAGCGAGTAGAGTACACAGAATTGCTTACTGTGGAAAGAATCTGCGTATGTTTTTATAACATATAAAATATAGTCTAATCTCATACGAAAATATGAGTTAAAATATTGTTGATTAAATTAAAAGGAATTAAGATGAAAGAAGAAATAATAAATAAATTTTTACAAAAAGGATTATTCTTAATTAATCCAGATGAAGAATATATAAATAATCGTAAGAAAATAGAATGTTATGATAAAGACGGATATAAATATCTTTTATCTGTTGGAGACATTTCTGATAAGCGAACAAAAAAATTTAAAAGAGTTTTAAAAGAAAATAAATTTTCTATATATAATATTGAATTATATATAAAATTAAATGGATATAAAACAAAAATTTTATCTGATACTTATAATAAAAATATTGATGAATTGTTGTGTTTATGTGAATGTGGTAAATTGTTTAAAACAACTTGGAATCATATTAATTGTGCAAATAAATTTACTTGTACGGAGTGTGGAATTAAAAAAAGAGCAGATAAAAGAAAAATTTCTATAGAAAATATGAAAGAATTATGTTTAAAACATAATTTAGAATTAGTGGAAAATGAATACATTGATAGTAAAAATATTGTTGTAAAAGATAAAGATGGATATTTTTATAGAACAACAATAATCACAATTAGAAACAATGGAAAAATGTGTAAATTTCATAAGTTAAACCCTCACACATTAGAAAATATGAAGTTATTTATTAAATTAAATAATCTTCCAATTTCTATTGATGACAACGACTTTAATGACGAAAATTTTTCTGTTCGCAATACATATATTCCTATTTATTGTTCTGAGTGTGGAAATACATTTAATGCAACTTGGAGTCAAATCACATTAAATAAAAGATATAGATGTGAAGATTGTTCTAAAAAACAATCATATTTGTCTGTTACTGTAGAAGATTATTTAAAAGAAAAAAATATTAAATACGAAAAAGAATACCGTTTTAATGAATGTAAAGACAAAAGGTGTCTTCCTTTTGATTTTTATCTAAATGATTATAATACTGTAATAGAGGTTCAAGGGGAACAACATTATTATGAAAATGATATGTTTAGTCAAACTCTTGAAGAAAGAAAAGAAATAGACAAAATAAAAAAAGATTATTGCTTAAACAATAATATAATATATATAGAAATTCCTTTTTCAAAAATAAGAAAAAATGAAAAATATAAAGAAATAATCAACAATATTTTAAGTTAAAACTAGCAATTTTAACTAATAAAAATGGTGAACCAGTACAAGGTATTTTCTGCCGTTATGACTAACTTTGATACTGCTGTCAAAGCTTCTGGAGAAGCATTAAATAGTCAAGGTTCTGCTTTAAAAGAAAATGAAAAATATATGGAATCTATTAAGGCTAAAGCACAAGCAGTAAAAAATGAACTTCAAGAAATGGTATTAAAAAGTAATTTAGATAAATTAATTAAATTATTTTTAACTATATCTGAAAATGTATTAAAAGTTCAAAATGCGCTTGGTGGATTACCACCAATTTTAGCTCTTATTGGTAGTTCTTTATTGACATTTAATATTGATAAGATATTAGTTTCTTTTACTAAATTATCTTCTGTTTTTAAAAATTTTAAGAATTTTTCTGGAATATTTAAAAATTTAGGTAATAGTATAAGAACAGTTGCAAATGCAACAGATAAAGCTTCAATGTCAACAAAAGAATATGAAATAGCAGTTCAATCTTTACAAACCGCTATGAGTTTATTAACAATAGCAATAACTATAGCAGTTTCTGTTATTTCTTCATATATAGCAAAAGAAGAAGAAAAAAGACAAGAATATTTAGAATTATTATCTACTTTTTCTGATTATATTAAAACTACTGATGAAGTATTAGAACAATTAAAAGATGAAAAGATAAGTAGAGAACAATTAGATTCTATAATTAATAATAATTTTGATTCATATGATGCTGAAATTTTAAAGTTATTAGATGTAAATGATGCAAGAGAAAAAGCCATTGAATTGTTAGAAAGAGAAAAACAATTAAGAGTAGATAAATTAAAAAACGAAGGAATGGCTGAATATGAACAAGCATTAGAAAGAAAAAATAGAGATATAACCACTGGTAGTGGAAGTGCTGTATATTGGAAAATGGTTGCGTCTGCTCCACTTGATGCATTTGATAAAAATACTCAAAATATAAGTACTGAAGAGTTATATGAAAATCTTACAAAAAAGAAACAAGAATATATAAACTATAGACAAAAATATGATGTTGGAAGTTCTGAATATAAAGAAATTACAAGAACAATAAAATCATATGAAAGTACTCTTAAAACATTAGGCGACTTAATGGAAGAAGATAATAAGATTATAAGTAATATGGAAAATAATCTTTTATCTATTGGTGAAGCATATGATTATGATACTTCTCAAGTTATTAAATTATCTGATGCGATATCTAAAGGAAAAAACGGCGGAAATAATAGCTTTGTAGATTCAATAAATGAAGATTTAAAATCATTACAAGATGTTTTTGATATAACAGATGAACAAGTAGAACAAATTAAAGAAAAATTATTTGAAGAATCTTCAAGTGGAAATGAAGAAGCAACGATATTTTCTGTTTTTAATGAATTATTTCCAGAGCTTGCTAGTGGAGCTGAAAATACATCTGAATCTTTAGATGGATTAAAAGATAGTGTAAATGCAACAAGCGAAGAAATAGAAAGAGCAGAAGATTTATTAGCAGAATTAGGAATAACAGAAAAAAATTTTGAAAAAGAAATAGGAATGTCTTCTGTTGAATTATTACGACAAGCTGATGCTTGGAATATAAGTGGAAGTGCTTTATATAATTATTTAGTTGGATTAAAAACATTTGATGAAAGTATGGATAACATACAATCAAGTTATGAAACACTTCAATCAGCAATAGATGAATATAATTCAACTCAAGGTTTTTCTATTGATACAATGCAGACATTATTAAAGATGTCTCCAGAATATATTACAATATTAAATGATGCTCTTAACGGTAATAAATCATTAAAAGATTCAATAACTGAAAAAGTTAAAGCACAAGCATTAGAAGCAAAACAAAAAATTTATAATATGGCTATAGATAGACTTCATAATTTATTAACTGAAGAAAATTCTGAAGCCAATAGAAATAATGCAAAAACATTTTCTGATTCTGTTACTGATATTGACGCTCAAACTGGAGCATTAAAAGCTAATTCTGAAGCTTATATTAAAAATACCTTACTTAAACAAGCAGAGACACAAGGTAAGAAAAAAGAAGCTGAGCAAATTGTTAAAGAAATGGAAGAACAAATTTCCATTATTGATAAAGCAATGCTTTCTCTTGGTACAGATTTTTCTTCTACAATGAGTTCTAATTCTAAATCTACTAAAAGTGCTAATTCTGCTCTTAAAGAACAAAATCAACTTCTTAAGGAACAAAAACAACTTCTTGAAGAAAAAAAGAAACAATATGATACTGTTGTTTCTTATATTAAAAAGAAAATTCAAGATGAAATTAAGAAGATTGAAAAAGAAAAGAAAGCTCAAGTTGATGCTATTAAGGAACAAATTAATGCTCTTAAAGACCTTAAAGAAGAAGAGACAGATAGAATTGATGAACAAATTCAAGCTCTTAAAGACCAGAAATCTGTTGAACAAGAATTTTGGCAATCAAAGATTGATGCTCTTAAAGAACAAAACGAAGCTCTTGAAGAACAACTTGAATACGAACAATTGCTTGAAGATTTAGCTAAAGCAAAATCTAAACGAATTCGTGTTTATAAAGAAGGACAAGGTTTTGTTTATACTGAAGATGGTAACGAAGTTGATAAAGCTCAAGCCAAAATAGAAGAATATGAAAGAAAGAAATCATATGAAGACCAACTTGAATTACTTGAATCATATAAGAAATCTTCTGAAAAGAATTACGAAGAACAAATCAAAGCTCTTGAAAAATTAAAAGATGAAAAAGAGAAAAATTATGATGAACAAATTAAAGCATTAGAGAAACATCAAAAAGAAATTGAAGATGCTTATGATGCTCAAATTGCTTATTTCCAAGGTTATCTTGATAAGTTTACAGAACAAACAGATGCTTATGAAAATGAGACAAATAGACAATTAGCAATTCAATTAACTGGTATTGATTTTGAGCAACAAGGATGGCAAAAGAGATTAGATAATCTTGCTAATTTTGTTGAAAAATATAATGCTTTATTAGGAGATATTCATACTCTTGATACTGGTGGTACTGTAGATACTTCGTCTTCTGGCGGAAATAATTCTAATAATAATAATAACAATAACAATAATAATAATAACAATAAAAATAATAATAATAATAATTCTAATAATAATAAAACATTACAAGCTAACATTAACAGTGCCGTTAAATCTGGTATGCCAACTTCTGCTGCTCGTTCATATGGAATGACTATGACAGCAGAAAAAAAAGATGCTGACTGGTATGCTAAAAATTATGGTGGAAGAAGACCTTCTGGTGATTCATCCATTTCAGAAGATGGTATGTATCTTGTCGGTGATTCACCAAATCAAGAACTTGTAATTGGTTCTAAGCTTAATGGTTCTTTAATGAGTCTTTCTGAAGGAAGTGGTGTTGTTAATGCTACTTCAACAAGAACATTGGCTGGAGTATTAAATCAACTTGGTTTAGCTGGAAATCAAGGAATTAATATGTCTAATAGTCAAAATAAGAGTACTAATATTCAAATAGGAAATATTAGTCTTCCTAGTGTTCAAAACGGAAAAGATTTCGTTGATTATTTACAAAATTTCAGTCTGCAAATGACTCAAGAAGCATTTGCTTAATATAAATTAGTGTGGCTTTGAGTGGGCATATCCACTTGGGGTTGCACTAATTGTACATAAAATAAAATGGAAAAGGAGGAATAAAATTGGATAAATATACAAATGCCGTTGAACAATTAAAATATGGTATCAAAGATTATGTCAATAAAAAACTTGACGATATTACTTGTGATAAAACATATAGTGCATTAGTTGTAAACAAATCTAATGATGGATATGATATTGTACTGAATGGCGTTAAATATAATAAAATAAAAACAATAGGTGGATATTGTAATATTAATGAAATTGTAAAAGTTTTAGTTCCACAAAATAATTATAATAATATGTTCATATTGAAATCATTAGATGATGATGAAATTGAAAAATATTATAATTATACAAATGAAAATGATATTACAATTAGTATAAATGAATTTACAGAAGTTTTTAGTACAAGCTTTTTAACTAATTATAATGCAAGAATTAAAATAGATATGGAGTTTTTACTTAATAGTTTATCTTTTGATAATACCTATACTGGATTTGAAGTACATTATTATGTAAACAACGAATTGATTGAAGATAGAATTCCAAAGGGAAGATTATATGATGGAGATAATATTGTAAGATTAATGTATATTATTTCTGATAATCCAAGTGGAAATATAGATTTTAGAGTTGAAATAAAAGCTATAAATGGAACTATTCAATTAAATGCAAAACAAGAACTTATTGATGTAAATGGTACTGGATTACTTAATAGAGTACTTTGGAATGGTCTTATTGATATTTATGAAGAAGTTGATTATATTATTCCTCTTAATCCAGAAATTATTCCTTGCATTGATGCTTTAGATTTGAATATAATAAGAAAGCCAATTGCAAAAGACTTAACTTGGGGAGAAGCAAGTGCTTTTAATTGGCAAGAAATGAAAGATAACTTTTATTGGAAATAATAAAGAAAGGAAAATGATATGGCAACATATACAACTAATTTTAATTTAGAAAAACCAGCTCAAAATGAAGCGGTTGATGTTGATGTATTAAATAGTAATTCCGACATTATTGATGATAATTTAGGGCAAGCAAGACAACTTGCCCTAAACATTGGTTATGGATATAATAACGCTGTTCCATACTTTGTTGGTGATTACTGTGTTTATCAAAATAAATTATATAAATGTATTCAAAATATTTTAACACCAGAAGATTTTGATGAAACAAAGTGGCAACAATGTACTCTTGGTGGAGAATTACAAAATATAAAAGGTAATACAGATGATAATGTTACTGATGTTTTAGTAAAATTAAAAATTGGAGAAAAGGTTTATAAGATTTGTGATTTTGCTAACAAAAATTTGGCAAATGAATATTCTGCATCAAGAACTTATGAAGTTGGTGATTATGTAATTTATGAAGATGATTTATATAAATGTATTACGGCTGTAAGTACGGCTGAACCATTTGATTCTAATAAATGGGATGAATGTTTAGTTACTGATGAACTTGGTTCTGGTGGTGGTGGTGGTAATGCAGACATTGTTCATTTAACTCAAGCAGAATACGATGCTTTACCATATAGCAAGTTAACTGACGATAAGGTTTATATGATTACTGATACTAATGGTGATGGAAGTCAATTTCAGCCAGTAATTTATAGTGAAAATGAAAGAGAAATTGGTGTATGGACAGATGGAAAACCATTGTATGAGATAACTATAGACTGTGGAGAATTACCAAATAACACAAGCAAAAACATAACCACCCCGACTAATATTGAACATTTAATTGATGCTTTTGGTTGTGTCACAGATTATGATGGTAATGATAGAGTAATGCCATTTGCTGGTGGTGGTTCTAATGATGTTAGAGTTGATTTGTCAGATGGTAATTTAAGAATTATGACTTTTGCCGCTTGGGTAGGTTATTATGCTTTTGTAACAGTACGATACACCAAAACCACAGATACCGCTGGTTCTGGTACTTGGACACCTCAAGGAGTACCAGCAGTTCATTATAGTACAGATGAAAAGGTGGTTGGTACTTGGATTGATGGAAGTACTTTATATGAAAAAACTGTTATAGCAAGTATTTCAGATGTAAACTCGCATGAATATTCAGATAATGATTTAAGTAATTCAGATATGGCTATGATAATTGACGGATATTATATCTTGACTGATAATTTTATTAAAGTGCCTTTAAATCAGTGGGAGAGTTCTACTTATTATACAAGAGCAGGTTTTAGAAGTGATAAAACGATTTATTTATATGCGAATGGTTATTCAGTTACTGGGAATGCTTATATTACAGTAAGATATACTAAATCCTCACAAGGAGGTAATTGATTATGGGAAAAATAATTAGTAATGGAATAGAATATGGTGGAATGACTAATATAAATGGAGTGTTTATTGATACTAATAATGTTATTATATCACTTACAGAATATAAACCATCAATGACATATACAGCAACGGAAGACTGTTATGTTGTTCTTTATACAGTATTTGGAAGTAATACAACAATATATATTAATAGTGAAATTGTTGGTAATTTTGACGGAAGTGGTAATCTTGGTATAACAAATAATTTTTATTTAAAAAAAGGACAAACTATTTCTGTTGCTAATGCATCTAGTTCGTATAATAGTTATTATATAGTTTATGGTGTACAACAAGGTTCTACTAGTCAAGGCTCAAGTGGTGGAATTGACTATTCAACTACAGAGCAAAAGACTGGACAAAAGTGGATTAACGGGAAAGATATTTATCAAACAACAGTTCATCTTGAAAGTGGAGATTTTACAATAGGTGGAAGAACTGACGGTATATCAAACGGACTTTCAAATGTTGAAACAATAATTACTAAAGAAGCTATAGGAATTCATAGCAATGGCTCTGGAACTGCATATTTTAGTAATTATTTTGCAACAAGTGATGATTATGTATGTCAAATTTTTGATATTGGAGCTACTGCATTTTCTATATATGTAGGTCGTGGATTTAGCACTATGACAGATATATATGTAACATTTCAATATACAAAATCCACCATATAAAATAAAGGAGAACAATTATGGCAAATGTAATAATGACTAGCAATGAATTTGTTCAAAGACTTAAAATTATGGCTAATGAACCAAGTTTTTATTCAAATAAATATCCATTTAATGTTGGTATGGTTTGTCCTCCTAAATCAACGACAATATTTAAAAGTTTTGATGGAGTAACAAGAACAAATATAAATAAAAAATCAACAATTGCCGTTTCTGCGGATTGTTGGAATTTAATTAAAATTATATTAAATGGTTATGATGTTAATAATCATGCTGTTGGATATTATCAAAAAAATTTATCCAATACTGAAGATGTTGACGGTAAAGGATTATTAAAACAATGTACTGATGTTTCATCTGATTTTACAAAACTTAAAATCGGAGAGCCAAGATATTTATATCTTAAAGGTTCTAAAGTAGACCATGCTGGTGCTTATATTGGAGAAATTATAACAATTAATGGTCGTCAATATAATGTAATAGAAAGTACTTCTTCTTGGGAGTCTAAAATTTTATATTCTTGGATTGATTCAGATGGAACTCGTAGAAGATGGAAAGGTGGAGAAACAAATGGAAAGTGGACAAAACACGGTCTTATGACTCCTTGGATTAAATATGAAAATATTCCTACTCCAACACCACAACCAACTCCACCAACACCACAACCATCAGCTCCTTGCAATGGTTGTATGCCATTAATTAAAAAAGGTAGTAAAGGAAATGCTGTTAAGATTTGGCAAACGATTTTAGTTTGTAATGGTTATAAAATCGCCATTGACTCAGATTTTGGTCAAGCAACCGATAAGAGTACAAAAGATTTCCAAAAGAAAAAATTAGGAGTAGATTCTGATGGTATTGTTGGTAAAAATACTTGGTACTATGGATTTAAAAGCATTAAATAAACTTGGAGGTGATATTTTTGTTAAAAGGTAAGACGAAAATAGAACTTACAGATACTAGAAATGGAAATGTTAGAACATATGAAGATACAAATATGTTTACAAATGGAGTGCAAAAAATTGTAAGTTATACTGGAATATTAGATAATAATAAATTTAGTAAAGATATGGCTTATATAGAAAAAGACCCAAATGTTTATTTATATAAAGATGGGGTTCTTTTATCTACTGTTACTGCAAATGGATTTGTTAATAGAGATAAATTTTTAATTGGAACTGTTAATCAAGGTGCTGGTACTAGTACAAATATAACATATCCTATATTGATAAATAATGGATTTAATAATTATGATTATATAAAAGTAATAGGAAAACATAGGTGTAGTGGTTCTCAAAATACTTCGATTAGTATAGATATAAAATCACAAGATGGCAGTTTAGAACCAATTGAAATTATTTCGTTACCTTGTCAATTAGATGGAGAAGAAAAGCCATTTGATATTGAAATAGATACAAGTTCTGTTATTAATTCAAATGGAGCTATTTACTTTTATTATTCTGTTAATAATGCAGCTGGAAGTACTGTTGCTACGGCAGAAGTAAAAATTTCTAGAATTGTTGGACATAAAAAAAATAGCGGAACTCAAGAAGAAAGAAATAATGGAGTGCTTTCTGATGGTAAATATCCTACAATAGACTATTTTACTGGTGGATTAATGTTATTTTCTGATTATGTTAATGAAGATGCAAATCAATTAACAATTCCACAAAATAATACAATAACTGGAAGAGCTTGTTTGGAGAATAATCAATCAACAAAAACTGCAAAAAATGGAAGTTATGCTGGTGGAGAATTTTTAAGCGCAAAATCTTTTAGACAAATATGGGATTTTAATGAAGACCAATCAAATGGAACTATTTCTTGTGTTTCTTTAACAACACCACTTGGAGCTGTTAAAGCACCAATAGAAAACGATGATAATAATATTTCATATGGAGATAATTATCCTTATAATGATATTATATGGGGTTCTGAATCTGATGGTGATGGAAATTCTAGCAATACTATGTTATCTAGATTTTATAAAAAAGACCCATTTGTTGTAAATGAAGATGAAGACGATTATGTTCAGCCAAGGTCACATTTTAAGGATGATATTGTTTTGATTGATGAAGCTAACAATTGTTATTATGCTTTGGGAAACATTACAAATAATACTTTAAATGTTGATACAGATAGAAGATGGGATATTATTAATGAAAGAAAGTTAAAATTAAATAAATATAGAATTCCTTTTAATAATTTTAGTATTTTTGATAATAGAACAAATTTATCAAAACATTCACAATTAATTGGAACTGTTGAATTAAATTTTCCACAAGAAATAGAAATGACATTAAATTCATCTCCAGTATTGCAAACATTTTTTGATATCATATTTACAAATGATGATAATTATTTGTATATTATGTTTTTTACTCATTCGACATCTGTAAGGTCTAATTTTAAAGATATAAATTGCACAATTAATTCAGATTATAGCGGTACTGCTGGAGAAAGATTTTGTTATTTATTTAAATTTGATTTGGTAAATTTTGAATGTGTTAAATATTGGGAATTAAGTCATAATTCTTATGTAAACAATTTCCCAGTTTATATTTATTCTTGGAGAAGTTCTTTCTTAGGAAGTGAATATGATTTTAAGAAGAAAAATGGAGAAGCTGGTCAATATATTTATTTAACAAATATTAGAAATGGGATTTCTGATTTAACAGTATTTAATGATAAACTTTATTTCTTTGGTAAAGTTCCAGATGAAGATATTCGTTCTGGTCAACAAAAAGATGTTTTCTTGTATTGTTATGATTTAGATAATCATTGGTTAGAAAAGGTTAAATTTGATAATGAACCAATTAAGTTTGAAGAAAGAGATTATCTTTATGATGGAAGAGAAGATATAAGTGTATTACACGGAAATTATGGAACTGAAGGACAACATGGAGTTTTTGAAGATTGTAAATTTTCTTTAATTAACCCAGCTGTTTCTATGGTAAATGGAAAAGATTGTATTTATATTACAATGTTATGTAATGGAAAAACTTTTGTAGTAAATAATAATAATCATTTAGAGGGTATTGAAGAAGTTGCATACTTAAAGTTTAATGATAAAACAAACAATCCATTTTGGGTAGATATAAAATATCAATTAGAAACTCCAATGTCTGAATATATTGATTATCTTTATGCTCCAAATCAAGAAAAGGTATTTTATGTTATAAATAGCAATAATCTTTTCTTAAAATTAAAAAATAAATTTAGAAAACCAATGCCTAATGATGCAAGTTATGGAGATACAAATTATTTTATTGATTCAAATGATTATGTTTGGTATGGGGCTAAAAATGTAAAATATTATAGTGGTAAAAGAGATAGTGATTTGAATAGGTATTTTGATTATTCAAATGATTATGGCTGCTATGAATTTTTCTTTGACCCAACAATATTAATTACAATTAATAATTTGGAACAACAAATCGTAAAAAAGAATTACGAAAAAATGAGAGTGACATACACAATAACAGAAGTTTAAAGGAGTGAAAATAAATGGCTTTAGTAACACCTATTGCATTAAGTCAAAATGCATTTGATGCAAATTATGAACAAAGATTTTATTTTACTTCAAGTGGTGGAGACCAAGTTGTTAAAAATAGATTGATAATAAGAAGACATTCTGATAATGTTATTATTTATAATAGAATTGTTGAAACATATTCTTTTTATCAAGATGTTCCAGCTGGAACTTTGGTCAACGGTGTATATTACGATTTCTATTTTAATACATATGATTTTGATGGAAATATTAGTGATGATAGTAATGTGGTGTTGTTTTGGTGTTATACAACACCTTCATTAACATTCACTAATATTCCAGATAGTCATATAATTAATTCTGTTAGTTATAATTTTAAATGTATTTATAACCAAATAGAAGGAGAAAGAGTAGAATCTGTTAGTTATAAACTTTATAATAACGAAAATGTTTTAATTGATTATAGCAGTAATATATATACATCAGAAAATCCTCCTAATGAGTTTGAGTATTCTTTTGAAGATTTATTGGAAGATACAAGATACTATATTGAAGTAACTGGAGCAACTGTAAATGGTACTTCTATAACTACTGGAAAAATTTATTTTACAGTAAAATATGGAGAACCAATTTTTTATGAAAAATTAAAACTTCAAAATAATGCAAGTAATGGATATATTAATATTTCTACTAATTTAATTGCAATAGATGGATATTCAAATAAACAACCACAAACATTTATTGATGGAATGGTTGTTTTAGATAATATAAATGATTATGTTGAGTGGAGAGATGGGTTTAATATTCCAAGTTCTTTTACTATTCAAATATTAATGAAACCTTGTTTGCTTGGTAAAATTGCAACATTGAAAAATGCAAACAATACATTAAAATTAGATATTGAATTAAAAAGAGAAATTCCATATGGAGAAGAAGAAGTTAAAGATTGCTTTTATGTAAAAGAAATAAATTCTTTATCTAATTTAACTTCAGTAATTAGAAGTAATTATGTAGATATTATTAATAATAATTCATATATTTGTTTATGGATAAAAAAGATAGAAACTGCTTGGGATTTAAGATTTGAAGTCATTAATACGACTGAAAATATTATAAATTGGAATACTGTTTCAAACATTGAATATAATAGAGTAACTGATAAATCTTGGGAAAACGAAGAATATTCTACTTCTACAGAAGTAGAAACAGTATATAACTTTAGTAGTTTATATCCTTTAACAAATGTTAAGATTTATAATGGAATATTTGATAATTTTTATGCAACAAGAGATACAAGCATTGCTTATACTTCAGACCCATTAACAGAATGGGATGTAAATACTATTATGTGTTGTAATTTTGAAAACACAATTAATGCTGGTAGTATTTCTGTATATATATCACAAATATCAGATATTTTAATAAAAAGAAGAGCTGTTGGAGAAACTTCTTGGCTTACAATTCTTGATAAAGAAATAACATCTTCTGGTGATATGAATATAGATGTTTATGATTATTTTGCACCAAACAATACTGATATGGAATATGCAATTGTTCCATTTATTGATGGAGCAGAAAGTTCATATATTATAAGCTCTATTCATTCTTGTTTTAATGGATTTTATATTACAGATGGTACTGAAACATTTAAATTATATGAAGCAGTAACTTATGGTTCAAATAAACATTCACTAAGAAGCGGAGTTCATGAAACATTAAATGGAACTTATCCAATTATTTCTTTTAATTCAAAATTATCATATAAGAGATTTTCTGTAGAAGGTCTTTTACTTGGATATTCTTTTGAAGAAACAAGACAAGTATCAAGAAAATCAGTAGTGTATCAAACTGATGATTTAATTAAGTTTTTAACAAATAAAAACACAAAAATAATTAAAGATTGGAATGGCAATATTTATATGGGAACTGTTGTAGAAGATGTAACTCCAACGGTTAATTTAGTAAATGGTTACAACAATATTTCATTTGAATTTGTTGAACAAGGAAAATATAATAATCAATCTGATTATGATAGAAGTGGCTTAGTAGTAAAATAATATAATGGGAAGGAGAACAAATCATTGAGAACTCAAGATGAATACAATGTCACTAAACAACGAATTAGAGATATGTATATTACAATTGATTTATTGAATTATCAATATTTAAAAGTTGATGAAATTAGTGGCGAAGTTATTGGTTCTCCTTCTTTCACTATTAATGCTGATAGTGATTTAAGGAGAAGTCTTAGTCTATCTATAATTCCAACTGATTCATCTTTTGACATATCACAAGGAAATAAAATATGGATGGACAAATATGTAAGACCTATTATTAATATTAGAAAAGAAAATAGTGACGAATATGTACAAACAAAACTTGGAATTTATATGATTAATAATCCAGAATCTGTTATTGATACAACAAGTTATACTATTAATTTAAGTTGTATTGATTTAATGGCAAAATTTACTGGATTACGAAACGGAAACTTGGAAGGAATACCATACATAATTCCACAAGGAGCTAATGTAAGAAAAGTTTTTATTGATTTATTAGAGCTTTCTGGAATAACACAATACTCAATTCAAGAATGTACTTATTCTGTCCCAAATGAAATTAAAGTTGATGTTGGAGGAACTGTTTATGATATATTTAAACAGTTAGTTGACATAGACCCAAATTATCAAGTTTATTTTGATGTTGATGGAGTTTTTCGTTATGAAAAAATGCCAACTGGAGATAATCAACAAGTTATGATTTCAGACGATTTATGGGATGCTGTAACTATTAGTTCTAATATTCAAACAGATTATGAAAGTGTAAAAAATGTAATTGAAGTTATTGGGAAAACTCATGATGTGTCGAATTTTTCGACAAAAACAGAAATACAAGGTTCTACTTATAATCTTGAAATATTAAGTGTTAATGGATTAACAGATAATCTTAAAGTAGGGTTTGTTGCAAGCAATCCAGTTGATAATCCATATATTAATATAAATGGATTTGGTAAAAAACCATTAAGGAACGAAGATGGAAGTGTACCAGTATTATATGATGAAGAAGATGTTTATTATGTTGCTAGATATTTAGCAAATAAAGGATATTTTCTTTTTCTTGGAAGAGTAACTCCAAGAGCTGTTATTGAAGATACAAATCCAATCAGTCCATTTTATGTTGATGGGACTTTAGGAAGAATTAGAATTGTTTTATCTGGTGGAGAATATGATAATATTCAAAGTGATGACCTTGCATATCAAAGAGCAAAATATGAGTTTTATAGAAGATGTAGATTACAAGATACATTGACTTTAACTTGTGTTCCTATTTATTGGATAGATGTTAATTTATTAATTGAAATAACAATTAATGGGGAAACTAAAAAATATTTAACAAAAAGTATTAATACTGATTTAGGAGTTTCTGGAACACAATCAATTACATTAATGAATTATTATGAAGAATCAACTTCTGTTAGAGAATTAGAAGATATAGAAGATTATAGAATAACAGAAGATGGAAGAAAAGTAAGAACAACAGAAGGAGAATAAAAAATATGGCTAAAATAAGTGAATTAGAATCGGCTAGTTCTGTTTCTTTAACAGATTTATATGAAACTTCTGTTTTAGAAAATAATAAATATAAATCTAGAAAACAACCATTATCTGCTATCTTAAATGCGTTTTTTAATAAGTTTACTTTTAATTCATTGAATACAGAAAGTAAAACCGTTATAAATGCAATTAATGAAGCATATGAAAATGGTGGTGGTACTGAAATTGATGATACAACAGTTTCTACAGACACAACTTGGAGTAGTTTAAAAATTGCTCAATATGTAAATCAAAATGCAAATTATATTGATGAAGTTGTAGCTTCTGTCGGAATAGACAATACACCAAATGTTACTGTTGAAGTTAGTGAGGTGGTATAATGTTAACAAGAAATGGAAAAGAAGTAATAGGAAGATTGGATTATAGTGCATTTAGACTTATTAGAGTATATGATGGAACGGAATCTGTAAATTATTTTTCGTCTGAAAATTGGCTTAACCATTATTGTATTGTTGTAGGAAGTGGAACTGCAACTCCAACAGTTAATGATTATAAATTAGATAATGAAATAACTAGTCTTACAAAATTAGGAGAAACAAAAAGTCAAGGTGGTTATTATGGTTCAAATTTTATATTAACATTTCAAGCAACTTATAAAAACAATACAGATTCAAATATAACAATAAATGAAGTTGGGGTATGTATTAATGGGAATGAAACTGGAGGTACTTCTGATGCTAACGCTGATAATGCATTAATATTAAGGGAAGTTTTAAATACTCCAGTAATTATTCAACCTCAAAAAACTTATACATTTAGTGTTACTGTATAATTAATAATAAATTAAAAAGGAGTAAATAGTATGTTGACATTAAATGGAAAAGCTTTGTATGGTAGTCAAGATATTGATGATGGAATATTTCTTAAATTAACGAATGGTTCTATGAGTGATTCAACATTTGCAAAAAAAAATATTAATGAAGTTTCAATAATATTGGGAAGTGATGGTCGTGAACCAACTGTTAATGATTCTCATATATATGGAGAATGGTCATCAGATGTATTATCAAAAATTTCAGAAACTAGAAGCTATGTAACTTCATATAGTCAAAATTACATATTAATGGTTCAAGCAACTTTTAAGAATAATAGTTTAGACAATAATATAGAAGTCAAGGAAATTGGTTTAGTAGCTGGTAGTGGATATTATTCATACTTAATTTCAAGAGATGTTTTTGATTCTCCAATCATTATAAGACCTCAAGCAACACAATCATTTACAGTGACAATAGGATAAAGAAAGGAATATAATATGGCAAATGTAATTTTTAGAAGAGATACCACTGCTAATATTGCTAATATTCCAATAGTAGATGGTCAAATTTTGTTATCTACTGATGATAATTTTATATATTTAGACAATGGTAATCAAAGAATTCAATATAGAAATAATGGCACTTCTGGTGGCGTTACATATGATAATACTTCTAGTGGTCTTTCTGGAAATGATGTTCAAGAAGCAATTGATGAACTTGCTGGAAGAACTGGTATTGCAACAACTTCAAAACTTGGTATCGTAAAACCAGATGGAGATACTATTGTAATTAATGAAAATGGTGTTTTAGTTGCAACCAAAGATTCTGCTGGAGAAATTTCATATTCAAATACTACTAGTGAATTAGATGCTACAAATTTACAAGCTGCTATTGACGAATTAAAAGGTTTAATTGATACAATGCAACAAACAATTTCTACATTAGCAACAACTGTTGCTGGAAAATTAGATAAGAGTGCATTGACTGTTTCTGGTACTGACTTAAATATTCAATTAAATTTATCTTCTGAATAAGGGGGTATTTTATGGCTATTATCATAAATGGAAGCACAACAATTAAATATTTAACAGTTGATACTAGTAATGTTATGAAAAAAGGATATGTTGATAATTCAATATTAGTATATAGTGCTGATGAAGAAATTTATAAAGATGGTGTATTAAAAGGTGCTACTATAACTGGATTTGTTAATAATGATGAAGGTTATCCTAATAAATTAAGATTAAAATCTGGTTTACCTAATTATTGGGCTACAAACCCAGACACTGGAGAAAGATATATTGTTCATACAACTGATACAAAAACTGGATATATTACTTTTAATATGACTGATTTTGACCATATCACAGTTAAAGGGTCTTATGGAGGATGGGCTAGATTTGCAAATGCTTATGTAAAATTAGGATTAGATTCTGCTTCAGAACAAATTGGAAGTGGATATCCAGCACCTCCAGTACCTTTTACAAGAACATATAATGTTTCTTCATTAACTGGAAATCATTCAATTGTTGGACTTTCTTATTGTAATAATATATCTGGAGAAGTTGGTATATCTCCAAATATAGATATATATATTACTGAAATTATTGCATATACTTAAAATAATTAAGGGGAAGATTTTTATCTTCCCCTTTTTTTAGATTTTTATTTAATTTACTTTCCAGTACTTCCAAATCCGCCGCTTCCTCTATCTGTTTCTGAAAGAGAATTAACTTCTTGGAAGTTCATTGTTTGATATGGTAGTAAAACTAATTGTGCAATTCTATCTCCATCATAAATTCTTTCTTCATAGTCTGAATCATTATGAAGAGCTACAATATATTCTCCACGATAATCAGAATCAACAACCATTTTGTTATCCCATTGGCTTTTTATCCTATGGTTCTTATACTTTATCATTGTATAAGTTCGGCATATATTTTCATTAAATTAAATTTAATGTCGGGCACTCTTGGAAAGATTATATTTATTCACTTTCTATGCTCTACAGTATTTTATAGCCTATTCGCAATCTATAAAATTACCTCGGTATTGTCCATTTTAATTGAAGGATTTCACCGATTTTGCCCGATTTATTGTCGGCATTGTTAATTAATAAATTTACTAGTTTCTAATAATAAATCATTTATTGTTAAATCATTATAATGAGTATATGGTATTCTTATTAATGGAATATTGTTTGCTTTACACCAATCATTTTTTATTTTATCATGTTTTTCTATATTTTCATTATAAAATAATGTTGAGTTTGTATTATCAAAATGTTGTTTTCCATCATATTCTATTAAATATGTATTATTTACATAAAAATCAAATGGTAATGGAATTATATCTTTACAAGAATTAAATCTTTTTTCTCTTTCAAAACATATATTATTTTCTTTTAAAATTTTTTCTATTTTTGTATTTCCATGAGAATTATTTTTACAAAATCCACAACTTTGTGTATTTCCGTTTCTTAAATTATTTGCTGAAACTATAGTTTCTCTTCCGCATATACATTTACAAATCCAAAAAACAGAATTGTGTTTATCTTTTCTTTCACTTCTTTTTATTACAGTTAAATTTCCAAAAGTTTTATTAGTTAAATCTTGAAAATTAATTCCACGATATTTTGATAATATTTCTTTTGATAAACAACCACAACTTTTTATTGTTCCATTTCTTAAAGATGTTGAATCTGCTAAAATATGATTTCCACATTCACATAAACAATCATATAAAACACTTCCAGAAGCATTTTTCTTATCTGTTTTATTTAAAACAGTTAATTTATTAAAAACAAGTCCAGTTAAATCATATTTTGATTTATGAGTTTTCTTTTTATTTTTTAAATTATTATCATACCATAATTTTGTTATCATACCTCTAGAAACATTATATTTTTCTGCTAAATAATTAGAGGTATATAATTCATATGAATTTATTATATCTTGTTTGTCTTTTTCTGAAAGTTTACTCATTACAATAAAACCTTATTAATTAATAATTATAGTCTACCGACACAATTAGCTGGTCTTAATCCTTGTTTAATTGATAATCCACTTCTTGCAAAAATAGCTCCAAAATAACCTTCTGGAAGTTCCATTGTTAATCCAGTTCCTACTTTTATGGTTTCATTTGGTTGAATAACCAATCTTTCACCCCAGTCTTCTGGAAAACAAGCACATAAATCATATCCAGCTGCTTGTTCACTTCCCCTTGTTGGTAATTTTGCTTTTTCATTAAGCTTACACACCTTAATATTCATTCGTATTTTCTCCATATTTTAATTTTTTTATGTTAGACGATACATTTATCATCTTTTAATTAAAAACGCCTTAAATCGCAAATCTGTGCGTTATTTGACTTGCATATTATAATTAGTAATTAACTCGCAACCAGAAACTTCTTTTCCGCTTTTAATAACATCTTTAATCTTTTGTTTATCAATTGTTGTTTCTGTTTTAATTTTCAAATATTCTTCTGGAACATCATTTGTATTTAATACATTAACATTTTCTGATTTTCTATAAGAAATTTTACTATGTGGTAATTCTAACTTAAATTTATTAAGTCCTTCTCCATCTAAATTTCCGTTTTCATCAATATACTGTTTACGAATAAAGAAGTCAACTCTATTTTTTAAGAACTTCTTTGTATTTTCTCTAGCTTTCTTTTGTTTCTGAAGTCTTTCGATTTCTTTATCAATAACTTCAAGTTCTCCATCAAGAATCTTACATAAACAATTTGTATTATCTAATTTTGTATTAATATCAACTTGAATAGAATCATATAATTTATCAAATTCTTCTTCTGATTGAATTACTTCTCCAGTTTCATCATCAATTCCATAATTTAATAAATTATACATTGATTGTTCAATTTGAAATAATGTTTTATTCATTTACCATAAACTCCTTCATTTCTTCTAAAAATTTAACAATTTCTTCTTCATTAGAACTTACTAATTGAACATCAATTGGTTTAACCATATCCAATAAAACAAATACACTTAAAATTGATTTTGCATTATAAATGTCAAAATCCCTATGCTTTTTATTTGTTTCACGATACAAATAAACATCTGATTCAAATTCTGTTACTTTTCTTGCAAAACTTTTAATTTTTTCACAAGTATCAAGTTTAATTGTAATCTTAAACATTTCTTTCCTTTCTATAAAATAATTTTTTCGTGACAATAACCATCTTCTGTTGTATAATAAATGTTTTTAATACCTTTGTCTTTTAATGCTTTCATACAAGCAGAACAACATCTACAGTTTCTAAGTTTCCCACCACCTTCTCTATATATAAACATTGATGCTTTATTCCAATCAATATTCATATCTTTTGAGTCTAATAGACAACTCATTTCAGCGTGTAGAAACGGTAGATGCTCTTCAGCTACATAACTTCTATTATTTTTATCTGTTTCTCTGTATTTGTTATATTTCATCTGTACTGGAGATGTTTTACTTGTATTATATCCAGTCCCAATGATTCTATTTTTATACACAAGTACAGCTCCGATTTTAATATTTTTTTTATTATAATCGCTTAATTCAGATACATTTTTTGCTAATTTAAAGTATTTTTCAGTATTCATAGCATTATTATAACATAAAATTTATTCGTTGTCAAGCTTAATATATAATCCACAAGAACATTCTCCAAGTCCTTGTTGTAAAAATTCTTTACACATACAAAGATTATCTTCAATATGCTCTTTCTTTGTTGGACAATATCCACAATTTTCTCTAATTGCTTTTCTAATTTCAATAACTTTCTTTGTATCTCCATTTGTTGTAATTTTCATTAGTAATCAATCCCCTTCTTGTACATCTTTTGATTGCTTGAAGCCAATTTAACTCCATACTGAATATTATTATCTGTCAATAATGTTTCATCATACTTTCCACATTTAATATAATCACAAACATTTATAATTTGTTTTAAATCATATAAGTGTTCACAACCAGTATATAAACAAGTGGTTAGTCCAGCTTTTTTTACTCTTTCAAGCAACGATTTTAATTCTTCAATGTTTTGGTCTCCACCCATAAAACATACACAAGTAATATAATTTTTATATTTATCTAATAATGAATCAAGGTCTTCAGATATAAAATTTCCTCTATATTCCCATAAATATTGAGAGTGGCAGCCCCTACATTTATAGGGGCAACCACTTATATTAATTGCTAATGAAATTTCATCTGGAACTTCTTGAAATACTATAGTATAACCTAAATATTTAAGAGGTAAACATTCCATAATATCTTTCCTTTGCTTCTTTTATTCTTGCTTCTGAAAACTTAGAAATTCTTTTAAGATAACCAATTACTCTTGTGGCATAGTCAAGATTTTCGCTTCCACACTTAGGACACTTATTTAATTTATGTTTACTTATATGTCCACAATCATTACAAATCGTATTTGGAATGTTATATGTGTAATAAGAACATCCAGTCTTAATAGCTACATTCTGTAATTGTTTATATTGTTCTTTAGTTAAGTGTTCTTCTAAGTTTGCGTGTAATGCAGAACCTCCATCCAAATATTGAGTTAATTTATTTCCGTGTAAAATGAATTTATCAATTAAATTACAAGTTTCATCTTCTACTTTATAAAAATAACTATTATAACAATCTCTTGGTACAAAATATCCGTCTTCTTTATCCCATTTTGCATTTTTAACACCAAGATTTTCAGCTGGTACAAATTCTGTATTAAACATTACTTCTTTTGTTCTTGCTTTTTTATTTGAATCATAAATTGGCTTTAATATGCTTTCTCCATACTTAAAATATTCATCATTTGGAGAAATGTCTATTCCAAGATATTCTGCTCCTTCAACAAAACCATTTATACCAATTGTTAAGAATTGTTTTTCTAATGAAATATATCCAGCATCATAAATTGGTAACAATCTTGCATTAAAGTAATCTTTGATAATTGAATTAAATGCTAATAAATATTTATGACAATATTCAACTTGTTCATCAACAGCCTTTGCTATTTTTTCTAATATAATTTCTCTTGGTTCATTGACATCTTTAATTGTATTTTGAACTAGTCTATTAATGTTAATTGTTAAAACTCCTTTAGAACCAGTGGAGACTCCACCAGCACCAAGAGTATAACTAAATACATTATCTTGAATTTCGTTCTTTAATCTACAACAAGAAGCTAAACTATCTACACTGTCGCTTGTATAAGTAAAGAACGAATGTCCGTTTGCATACATTTCTGCTTGAAAATCAGCATATTCTTCATCAACGCTTTTTGTTCCATCATTTAATAGATTTAATGTTTCAACTGGAAATGTTAAAACAGTTTTTAATCTTTCTTTATTAAACCATTTCATAAATCTTTTTTGTAACCAACTTACACTCTCCCAAGTTGGCTCAGTACCATCTGGGAATACAAAATCTCCAAAGATACCATCAAAATAAGGTTTATCAAAATATGCAATATTCCAAAATACACTTTGAAAATTTCTTGCGGCAGCTGGTTGGTTCATTGAATAAACAACTTGTTCAAAACCATCTGTAATAACTTTATCTATTGTTTTTGGTCTTAAACCAGAAGTAACAATTTCATCTGCTTTAAGATAATAATCATTTCCATATTCTTTTCTAATAAAATAATCTAAATATGTTAAAAATTCTGGCGTTGCAACAGCACCAGCAAATTGACTTGCTATTGCAAATACTAAATTAATAAAAGACCCTTGAAATGCTTGTAAGTTTGTTGGTGCTGTAGAAATTCCACCAATTTCTTTTAACCCACCAAATAAAAAAGGGTACATTGTAATTGAAACACAATATGGTAAAATACTTGTTTCATCGTGTTTATATATTTCATGACTTTCTAATTGTTTTATATATTTATTTGCGACATCTTCTCCGTACATCTCTGTAAGTTTGTCGTGCATCAAAAGTCTGTTTGTTCCTATAATTTGTTTCTTTGGGATTTCTCCCATACAAGTTGTAATATTTTTATTTTCTACATTTGCATTGGCATCTACTTCACTTCCACTAGATGCATTAATTGCCTTTGCATATTTTTTTATAAAATTAACATTTCTTCTATAACTTTCTAACATAAAGGTTTACCTTCCCATAATATAATTTTGTAATTCTTTTGTATTCACCACCCTTTCATCAATTTCTGCGAATGGCATAGAGATTATATTGTTTTTATTTGCAATCTCTAAATAGATATTTTCATCATCTATCTCTTCGTATTCTATTTTTTTATCGTCCATAAGTTTTTTTAGTACTTTACATTTTGGACAATGAGATGTATAAAATTTAATCATTTCCAAGCCACCTTTCTATTATATATTTATATATTTTTTTATTTTACTAACCAAACTTCAGTACAGTCATCCTCTTTTTTATAATCCATAACTGTCATACATAAATATTGTTCTTCAACATTATCTGGGTCTTCACACCATATAACTTCTATGTTTTCATTATTTTCCATAATTAAAAGAGCCAATGGTCTTTTACTATTTCTCCTTTTCAAAAATCCTTTTAGTTTCATTTAAACATTACTTTTTATACTCGCTACAACTTTCCATTTTGCAAGTTTTTTCTTCCTTTCCAATACATTGATTATATTTAAATTTGCAAACTCCATTTTCTAAGTTTCTACACCTAGAACAGATACAACCAACACATTTCTTGTTGATTATATCCCTATCTCCTTTACTAAAAAAAGACATTTAACTTTCCTCCTTGTTTATCTTGAGTAAAATGTATGATATCCATCATAATGACATTTGTTCCAACTACCCCAGCTATCTGGATTAATGTCAGACCTAAATGCTATTGCATTGTTTGTTGTATCTTCATGTAAATACGCATATTCTAATGCAAGATATGTGTTTTCAGAAATTACAGTTCTATGATAAGCAAATTGATTTGGTGCTGTAATTACTGTTTTTGGGTCAGATGGAAATTTTTCATCTTTTACTCTATTTAATATTACATTCGCTACATTTATTTTTGCATCAATTGGACATTGGTATGTCTCTGTTTCAATGCATCTGCACATTATATAAATTTGTTCTTCAGAATATTTATCATATATTTCTTCTTTAATAAAACCATATTTATTTTTGATTTCATTGTATTTTTTCATATACAATTCTTTATCGTATTCTTTTAATGGTTCTATATATTCTAATAATTCATCAACTTTTTCTTTTAAGCTTTCTTCAGATAATTCTTTTAATTTATTATTTTCTTCAATTAAATTATTCATAGTTATTTCTGTTTTTTCTTTATAACTAGAATATTCTTTTATTACATTTTTATATTCTTTTTCTTTTGTATTATGCAATAATAATAGAATAATTAATAAACAACAAAGCCCGAAAAGGGATAAATTAAACAACAAACTTATACATTCTCTAAATTTACTTCTAATAATTTTCACTCCTTTCTTTTAAGTCATTATTATATATATTATAACATAAAATGCAACTTTTGTCAATAGTAAAGTTGCATTTTATAAAAAATTAATATTTAGTTGGTTGACATAAGTTCAAGTAAGAAAGTATTCTTCAAGTCATTATCTACGACCTTTAATCCAGCTTCAAACGCTTCAGCTTGACCGATATCAATACAAGCTTTTTTGCATCTTGTGTCCATTACATATAATAAACCTCTGGATAACATTTTCTTGTGTTGATTACTAACAATTGAGATTACATAATTAGAACCGCTACCTTGGGATTTATGACTTGAGATTGCATATCCAAGTAACAAGTTATTTAATTTTGATTTACTTGTATAAATTAATTCTTCATCATATTGAATAATTAATCCAGTGTCAACAACCTCTCTTACAATTCCAATTTGTCCATTTACAACAATTGAGTCTTCAACATCTTCTTCATATAATCCATTTTCAATCATTTCGTGATAAGCTTTTTCGCTTACTGCGTGATAATCATTTTTAGTATTAATTACTAAATCACCACATCTAAATAAGATTGTATTGTTATTAATTTTTCTTGTGTGATAACTTTCGTTTACTTTAGGCGGATTAATTTCTGCTTGAATAGCATTATTAATTGCATATGTGCCCATATCGCCCTTATTAAATGGAGATAGTACAAGAATATCTTTTTTATTAATTCCTTTTCTTAAAAGTGTCATATATTGTTTAATTACTTCATCAAATACTTCGTCATCTTTCTTTTCAATAAATTTATAATTATTTCCAATTGAATAAGTTCCATTTTCAAATTTAACATTTTCTTTATCATTAAAGAACGATTTTCCTTGTCTTACATTTGTTGCAACAAACAGAGAGCCATTACTTTTATATCTAAAGACTTCTGTTAACATTGTCACTGGAACTTTTTCGCTTTTAATTAAATCTTCAAAAATCTTTGAAAGACCGATTGCACTTAATTGAGCATTATCTCCAACAAGAATAATCTTTATATTATCGTTATCAATTGCATTTAACAACATAATGAATGTATCAAGGTTTACCATTCCGCACTCATCTACAATTACTACATCTGTAGAGATAGTTCCTTGAAAACATCTTTTATGGATTGTCGTAGCAGTTCTATGAGTGTTTTCTGCAAGAACTCTACTTGCTTTTCCAGTTGATGATAATAAAGTATAAGATAATCCGTTATCATCCATAAGAGTAATTAAATTGTGAATTGAAAAGCTCTTTCCAGTTCCAGCATATCCAGCAAGAATTGTAAAGTCATAATTACAGAAGTTTCTAAGCAATCCCATCTGAGTATCTGTTAATTTTACTTCACCATCAACTCTATATTTTTCACAATCAATATCCAGTTTGTGACTATTTTTTAATTTATCTTTAATAAAATCAGCAATCCTACATTCTGCAAGATATGTGGTCATAATTGCCAAGTCTTTAGTTTCATCATTATAATAAAACAATTTGTTCGTTTTAACTGTAGGAACAATTAATTCTTCTAAGTCTTTTCCTTGTGGATATTCATTTATAATATAATTATATACTACATTTGCATTTAATCTTGTACTTCCTTCTTCTTCATTTTTCTTTAACACATTAAGAATTAAGTAAGCACATCTTTGTTCAGAATATTTTAAATCTGGTCTAACTTCCATAATTAATCTGTCGGCTTTTTCAAAATCTCTATCGAGAATTCCGATTAAACATTCATATGGATTTTCCTTAAATTCTTTAACAATATTATTTTCATCAAAAAATTCATCAACTAATTTTTTACAATCAGATACATCAATGTTCCATTCTTTAATTTTTTCAATAATTCCAAAATATTTATATCTTGTATTGATTTCTCTTGCATAAGCATTAAGATAAACTTCTCCAACATTATGGATTTTTTTAATGTCAATGCTTTCTTTTCCTTCTGTTACAATTTTATAAATAAAATCTGGATAAGCAGAAAGAATATTTTCAGCTTGTCTTTCTGTTGTAAAATCCATCAAAAGTTCTTTTGACTGTGCAACTGTCAAATCCTTTAAGTTAATCATTAAACTTGGAACAGAAACAACAGTATAAGTTGTACCATATTTATTAGTTTCTGCTTCTTCAATTTCAAGTTCATATTCTTTACCAATAGAACACCAGCTTAAATCTCCTTTACAACTAAATGTCATATATTTACTTAATTTTAATGATTCTGAATATGGATAAACTGGGCTAAATGCTATAATATCAAAGCCATTGCTATGATACATACTCTTAAATGCTTTTGCCTTTACTTTTATACTCATAATTATAATTTTCTCCTTTTTTATTTGATATTGATATTATAGCACATAAATTTTTATTTGTCAAGTTTTATTTTATGATTTCCTTCAGAATTTCTTAAAACTTTATATCCTTTTTCTTTAAGTTCGTTTACATAATCTTCATATTCCCACCACAAATCGTTTAGAATTTTTTCTTTATCTCTATCTGTTTCTGGTTGTTGTTTTGATTGCTGTTTCATTCCAGAGCCAAACCATTGATTAAAAAAATTATTGTCCATTATTTTTTCCTTTCATAATATCCATATAAACTTTTAAATCCAGAATCCCAAGTATCATAATACTTTCCATCTACACAAGCAACCTCGTGATTTGCAACATTTAAAATATAAGTTCCTTCTTTATGTGATGAAGCAAATTCTTTAACCGTTGGTCTTTTTGTTCCTTTTTTATTTGATATTCCATAATATTCAAAACCCAAATCCTTCATTACTTCCATTTCTATTTTTTTAGATGTAAAAAATACATTTGGAATTTGATATTTTCTACAATATGGAATGGTCAAATCAAATGCTTCGAGCCAACTAATATTTAATGCTTTTGATAATGCTCTTATTGTACAATCACCATATTCGTCTTTAATGTCTAATTTATTTGGTTGATAATAACAATAATACTTATTTTTCATAAATCCCTCCAATTAAAAATCTGTTTGTTTATAATATATATTATATCATAAAACAAACAGATTGTCAATCTTTATTCCTTTATTTATTAATACATTTCATCTACATATACAGCAATATATGGTTGTATTTGTCCATTAATTTTAGGGACATTGATTGAAACATATACAATATTATACCAATCTCCCATATAATCTGCAATGTCTTTTATATTTAATTCTATTCCAAAATCATCAGATTCTGATTGTATTTTTTTTATTGCATAAAATGATTTTATTAATTCATCTATTTTTGTTTTTTCATCAATTTCAAAATAAGAAAGTAATTTATTTTTTTCTTCATTTTCTTCATTTATTTTTATAATTCTTACTTGCATTATTTTTACTCCTTTTTATTTATATAAAAACAAATAGTGGAAAGCGTCCAAAATATACAACAATAACATTGCATAATATATGAATCAACAGATACTGTTTGGTTTTTTATTGCTAACACTATTAAAACTATTTCACAAAGGATAGAGAAAAAAGCAATTATTACTGGAATTATAAAATCCCAATTTTTATTAAATTTCACTGGTTTCTTCATTTAATTTATCCTCCAATTTTTTAATAATAACATAATCTTTTAATACTGTTTCTTCTTCTTGCGATTCTATCCATTCATCATTTTCGTTTTTAATTCTCTTAAATTGATTTCTAATAATACATTTTAAGATGTCTCCAGACTCACAAGGTCTTTCTTGAAATACTTTTCTGTTGATTTTATAATTGAATGTATCTCCAGAATTTGCTTGATATAAAGTTACAAAATTAGTTCCGTATTTATTTGTTTCAATGTTTGATAC